>ENA-OQEL01000040-OQEL01000040.1-human-gut-metagenome-genome-assembly--contig:-NODE-40-length-49639-cov-6.768723_pt1 | contig 49639 bp, 40 predicted proteins | sample MGYA00242796_ERZ504637 | MGnify/ENA primary metagenome ERZ504637 (study PRJEB26092, sample SAMD00036306) | human gut metagenome | host: Homo sapiens | study: EMG produced TPA metagenomics assembly of... | reverse complement strand
GGAGGGCCGGAGTGGGGCGACAGGGCCGTGTGGGAGGACCTCCACCACAGGGACCCGTACCCGTTCTGGCTTGATTAATGGATAGAAACGGATGTTCTATCGGGACACACATTTTGTCCTATAAGCCGAACCCGAAAGGGCGCGGAGCTGAGGAAACGCGTAAGCGTTTGCCAGCGCAGCGCGCAAGGCGCCTTGGCGCCGCAGCGGCCGCCTGCGCAGCAGGCTGACCCCCTGACGGCCCACCCAAAGATCGTTAAAGCGACTGGCTTAGGCTGGTCGTTTTTTTGTTAACCTCGCATGGGGTCGAACCCGAAAGGGCGCGGCCGCTTTCACAGATTGAGTCTACCCTGGGGATCGGTGAAACCGTCAGTACCCTCCTTGAGTTTCTTCTCGTCTGCCTTCACGCGACGCTCGAGCTTTTTTGTATCCTCGGCAGGCGGTAGGTTCTCGGGAACAATTCCGCGGTCGATGAGGCTGCCACGCACGCTCGTGTTGTTCTCGACGTGTTCTTGTTTGATCTGGTCCAGACCGTACAAGTCGTGTTCCTCGGCGTTGAAGGCCGTCATCGAGTTCGTGAGGTCCTTTGCTTTGATGAGAACATCGGCTAGCTTGTCCGCCAATGCAGCACTCTTGGACACACCAAGCTGCCGCTTCATGTCCGCCGTGCTTCTGCCGCCGAATAACGCCTCATCGCCCTTCGACTTGATGATCGCGAATCCTTTGGAGTCCACGCCTCGTTTGAACGCAATGCCCGAGAGCTGTTTCTCTGAATCGGATAGCGAGTGGCACGCCTGCAAGCGCTGAATCTCTGCGAAGCGCTGCTCTATGAGCTCCTGACGGCGTGTCTGCACGGCGAAGTACGCCTGTGCGAGTGCGATTTCGGGCTTGTTTGGGTCTCCGTTTTGGGCGATTAAATAGCATGCGTAGCGCGTCAGCTTGTAGTCTTTAACCGCGCGAGCGGCGACACCGGCAGTTACCATTTTCGTGGTGTCACGAAAATGGGAATCAACTGGAGTTTTGTTTGTTTCGCACGAGACTTTTGCCCTCTTAACAACTTCGGCGAAGTTCTCCCATCGAGTGTACCCCATGGGTTCCATTAAATCGCGTGCGAGCCAATATTCAACGCCGTCTTCCACATTGGCGTAGCTATCAAGTTCGACACGCCACTTCTCGATATCTCTACTGTCCATATCTCCTCCTCGCTGGTCTATTGTCTATGCGGGCTTTGCCCACTCTGTATTCAGAATAAGGATACGCTGCCGTGCGGACACGAATGGGCCCGTGCTGCTTCGAGCTCACGGGGCCCATGGATATCGATTGGTTGTGTTCTGCTTTAGATAGGTGTCCGGTTTAATCCGCTCGATAGTGCGACCCGAGACTTTCAGTTCGCTTACGCATGGCTTTGACCATTTCCTGTGCTAGTTGAATCTGCGATTGCAGGCGGGCGAGGGCTGCGACTTCGCTGTCCTGGGCTTTCTGTGTGCTCAAGGTCGTTGCCTCTGTCTTCAAGCCCTCAAGCTCGTGTAGTGCCTCGGATAGGCCCGTCTCGGTGCGGTTGATCATGCAGTAGCTACTCATCGTGTGCTTGAGGCTGCGAGCCAGACGCTCTGCATCTGCCTTGGCGAGGCCGCGCTGGGGGAGGGCGATATCCGTCTTCAAGGGCGTCTCAGGGGCGTCCAGCGCCGCCTGAGTCGCCGATGCACCCGCAATCCGTCCGAACACGATACCGTTGGCGCTTGACAGGCCGCCAATGCGGTCGGCGCCGTGCATGCCGCCCGTTGCCTCGCCACAGGCGTAGAGACCCGCAACGCCGGTCGCGGCTGCCTTGTCGATCTTGATTCCGCCGTTGGAGGCATGGGCGTACATCGCTACGCGCATCTCGTCAGTCGGAGCAATGCCGTGCTCGTCCTGGAGCCATGTGGCAAAGGTCTGGACAAACTCGGGGACGTCCTCACTGGGGAAGTCGTAATGCAGCGCTAGGCCCTCGGCGCCCGCTTGGTCGATGGCAAGGTCGATAGCACGTGAATCCAGGCGTGACGTGAAGGGGCCGTATCCGGAGCGCTGCTCAAGCAGCTTGTCCAGTTTGTCGTCGTCGATGTCAACCGACTGATCGAATTTGACGTAGCGCCAGGTCTTCTCGTTAAAGACGAGGTTGCGCTTGGGCTCAATGAAGCCGGGCATCATCTGCATGAACTCTATATTAGTAAGTGTTGCGCCGTGCGCCAGCGCGATGGCCTGCGAGGAACTGAGCACATCAGCCGACGTAAGGCTGCGCTCGAACAGGCCGCCTGTGCCACCGGCTGCGATGACCGTGGCCTTGGCAGCAAAGGGCACGATTCGATTTTCGGTAAGGTCGTAGAGTACGGTTCCGGTTATTCTGCCGTTCGTGTCCTCAACAAGGTCGATAAGCTCATGGCGGGGGAGCAGGCGAATGCCGAGCGACTCGATCCAGGTCGTCAGAGCGTCCTCAAGGGGCTTGCGGGTGAGGCCGCGCCACATGCGCGTCTTGTGGTCAAAGCAGGGGATAAATTGCTTTTGTTGAGCACTCTTGGCGCTTTGCGGACGCTGGAGCTCAACGCCCAGGTCTTGCTCGAGCCAGTCAATCGCTTGGGGAATGCCGTGGACGAACGTCTGGACGAGTTCGGGGTCGGCAACGCCGCCGCCGACGGCCAGGATGGTGTCGATGAGGTCCTGCTCGTCGTCTTCGTCGACGGGACCGATGAGGCCGAGGCCCCAGGTACCCGGGAAGAAGCTCGATCCACTCATGGTCTTGCCGGCGCTTGCCACAGTGACGGTTGCACCCGTGCGTGCCGCTTCGATGGCGGCACAAAGGCCCGCAATGCCAGATCCAATTACCAGTACATCAGTCGATTCCATCGGATTCCTTTCTCGTCCGGCGCATTGTCGCACGGGTGATCGGCAATGGGGCCGCAAAGACCCGGCAAATCGGTAAAGGGCAAATATGGCAGGTGGGCGTCATGGACGCTCTGAAGCTCCATCTCATCACATCTTGTATTTCGCCCCAACTGATATATCGGCATTAGCTACCCTGCGACAGCGCAAACAAAAAGAGCCGCTACCCGGGTGGGTAGCGGCTCCAAAGCTCAACTATATGAGCATCGCGCGGGCGCGATTAGGCCTTGAGGGCCTCCTCGACGGCGACAGCGCAGGCGACGGTGGCACCGACCATGGGGTTGTTGCCCATGCCGATGAGACCCATCATGTCGACGTGCGCAGGCACGGAGGAAGAACCGGCGAACTGGGCGTCGGAGTGCATGCGGCCCATGGTGTCGGTCATGCCGTAAGAGGCAGGGCCGGCGCCCATGTTGTCCGGGTGCAGGGTACGGCCAGTGCCGCCACCAGAAGCGACGGAGAAGTACTTCTTGCCAGCCTCGAGGCGCTCCTTCTTGTAGGTGCCAGCGACGGGGTGCTGGAAGCGCGTGGGGTTGGTGGAGTTACCGGTGATCGAGATGTCGACGTTCTCGTGCCACATGATGGCAACGCCCTCGCGGACGTCGTCGGCGCCGTAGCAGTTGACGGCGGCGCGGGGACCATCGGAGTAGGGGATGGTCTCGACGACCTTGAGCTCGCCCGTGAAGTAGTCGAACTGGGTCTTCACGTAGGTGAAGCCGTTGATGCGGGCGATGATCTGAGCAGCGTCCTTGCCCAGACCGTTGAGGATGACGCGCAGCGGCTTCTTGCGAGCCTTGTTGGCGTTCAGAGCCAGGCCGATAGCACCCTCAGCGGCAGCGAAGGACTCGTGACCGGCCAGGAAGGCGAAGCACTCGGTGTCGTCGGAGAGCAGCATAGCGCCCAGGTTGCCGTGGCCCAGACCGACCTTGCGGTCCTCGGCGACGGAGCCGGGAACGGTGAAGGCCTGGATGCCCTCGCCGATGATGGCGGCAGCCTCAGAAGCGGACTTGGCGCCACGCTTGACAGCGAGAGCGCAACCGAGGGTGTAGGCCCACTCGGCGTTCTGGAAGGCGATGGACTGGGTGTTGTTGACGATCTCACGCGGGTTGAAGCCCTTGTCGGTGCAGATCTGCAGAGCTTCCTCGAGGGAGGCGATGCCGTTGTCGGCGAGGCACTTGTTGATCTTGTCAGCGCGGCGCTCGTAACCTTCGAACGTAACAGTCATAGTTATTTCCCTCCCTTTCTACTCGTGAACCGGGAACACGCTGGCGACGGAGTGAGTCTCCTCGTCGGTGCGCGGGTCGATGTACTTGGCAGCGTTCTCCCACTGACCATAGTGGCCCATAGCGCCAGCGATGGCCTCCTCGGGGGTCTTGCCGGCCTTGACGGCGTCGGTGAACTTGCCGAGGTTCAGGAACTCGAATGCGATGATCTCGTTCTTGTCGTTGAGAGCCATGCGGGTGACGTAGCCCTGAGCGAGCTCGAGGTAACGAGCGCCCTTGGCCTTGGTGCCGAACATGGTGCCGACCTGAGAGCGAAGGCCCTTGCCGAGGTCGTCGAGGGAGGCGCCCACGGGCAGGCCGCCCTCGGAGAACGCGGTCTGGCTGCGGCCGTAAACGATCTGCAGGAAGATCTCGCGCATAGCAACGTTGATGGCGTCGCAGACGAGGTCGGTGTTGAGGGCCTCGAGGATGGTCTTACCGGGAAGGATCTCGGAAGCCATGGCGGCAGAGTGGGTCATACCCGAGCAGCCGATGGTCTCAACGAGGGCCTCCTCGATGATGCCGTCCTTGACGTTCAGCGTGAGCTTGCAGGCGCCCTGCTGAGGTGCGCACCAACCCACACCGTGCGTAAGACCGGAGATGTCGGAAATCTCCTTAGCCTGGACCCACTTGCCCTCCTCGGGGATGGGTGCGGGGCCGTGGTATGCACCCTTGGCAACGGGGCACATGTTCTCCACTTCCTGTGAGTACTGCATGCCTCTCCTCTCTATCGTGTTGGCGTCCCGTCTGGGGGTCGTGGCTGGCGATTGCCGGGCGACCCTTCGAAAGGGACATGACATGCAGCCCCTATAATACCGCGAAATGCACGGAATATTCGGCGAACGGCTCAGTTTTCGTAGCGAGATGCGCGGAACTTTCAATTGAAACGGTTTAACTCTATATTCTGTGGTCGTGCACTTCCGTAGAGGGGGTCCGTCTTGGGTAAGCTTTTGGTCAGCTTTTGTAAGCGTTGCAGGGGTTGACCTGTTGCAACGGTGCCGTTCGCCGCCTGTTTACTGCCTTTGGCCGCGCGAGCGAATTGTTTTGCGTGAATGTTTTGATGGCACGCTTCAATCGTGCTGTATTGGATGGCAAGCAGATCCCGGCGAAGGGAGCGCCATGCAGCGCGTTTGGAGAACGGTTACCGGCTTTTACCATGTCTGTGCCCGCGGTACGGGCAAGCAGCTCATCTTTGAGGGCGATGAAGACCGGTGGGAGTTCTTGGAGCTGATGCGTGAGTGCTGCCGCAAGGCGGGCGTGACGGTTATCGCCTGGTGCCTTATGGGCAATCACGTGCGTCTGGTGCTTGCAGATTACGAGGACGCGATGAGCGCGGCGATGCACCGGCTGCTTTTGACGTACGCGCGGCGGTTCAATAAACGCACGGGGCGCACAGGGCATCTGTTCCAGAACCGTTTTGACCGGCGCTCGCTCGATACCGACTGGCAGGTGATGGAGGCTATTCGCTCCGTTCACGCCGATCCGCAGGAGGCGGGCATCAGTCTCATTGAGCGTTATCCCTGGAGCAGCTTTCCGGAGCATTTGTGCGCTTACGACGGTGACGCGGCCGATGTCGCGAGGGGATTTTCTGATCCTTCTTGCGTGCTTGAGCTTTTTGGTTCTGCCGAGGGCTTTATTGCCTATTCGCTTTCGACGCCCGACGGCGGCGAACCGGCGCTGCGCGATATGAAAGAGACAGAGTGGGAACGCCACGCCTTTGCCGACAAGATGGCGCAGAGCCTCGGGGTTCCGCTCAATGTGGTTAAAACTGCACCGCCGGCGCAGCGCGATACCGTTATTGTTGGATTGAGCAATGCCGGCCTTACGGTGCGCCAGATTGAGCGGTATACCGGGATTGGCAAAAGTACCGTCTCTCGTATCGTGCGCGCCCGCGCGCGAACGGCGATGCGGGCTGGCGGAAACGTGATGTAAGGTCGCCTGTTCACCGCAGTTGGGGTCGTCCATACGCCGCAACCAGCGTTCAAAAGCTTGGTACGGTAACTGCACTTCTTAATATGCATAGAACAATCGTCATCTTGCATAAAATAACAGCTCAGTCCGGGTTTGCCCGTGCCTACCCCCGTCTGCGCCGTGCAAAAAACGGAGTTTTCAGCATCGTGGTGCTGTCGGCACTGCCGCAATCTTGCAACATACGGGTCCCGAAGCTATTTATGCCTTCCGATCCGCCTCCGAAGCGCATGTATGTGATCCCTGAGACCGCGATGCTTGTTCTAAAACACAATATATATGCGCCTGGAGACGTTGATTAACGCTTTCGATGCGTATACATACAGCTTGGCGTGCTGAATACTCGCAAAAATGCACGTCGCACCCTATGGGACCCGTCTGCGGCAGGCGCGAAGCGAGTCGGAGCTCAGCAGAACGGGGCTTGGCGCATTGCTTGGCGGGCCCGGGGCCCTGCCGCAGGCCTTTGGTGCTGTGGAAAACGCCCGTGTTCGCGTCTGGCCGTGTGGTAAATGACAGACGGGGCGCCGGGCGCGCTGATTTTGTGTGTTCGTGCTCATTAGGAAAACAGAGCCGCCCGTATTGGGCGGCTCGGCAATCAAAAACCTTGGATTCGGAGCATACGCTACTGGTTAGCTTGCCCCTCGAGCATGCCGTCGAGGGTGCGCCAGGCGAGCTCGGCGCATTTGACGCGGGCGGGCATGTGCGAGATGTCCTGGAGCTGGGCGGCTTCGTCCAGGTCTTCCAGGTCCTCCTCGGAGAGCTTCTCGCCGCGGATCATGGCGAGGAAGAGCTCTGCCAGGCGGCGAGCTTCCTCGACGGTCTCGCCGGTGATGAGATCGGCCAAGATGTCGGCACTGGCCTGGCTGATGGCGCAGCCGTGGCCGGTAAAGGAGGCCTCCTCAATCACGTTGTTCTCGACACGCAGCTGCAGAGTGAGCTCGTCTCCGCAGCTGGGGTTGATGCCGTCGTGCTCGTGCGTGGGAGCATCCATCTCGTACTTGTAGTCGGGGTGCGAGTTGTGCTCCATAAATGTGGTGGAGGTGTACAGATTACCCATTGAACGTGCTCCAAACGTGATGCAGGCCGGCGATGAACTTGTCAATGTCGGCCTTGTCGTTGTAGAAGGCCACGCTGGCGCGGCAGCAGGCAAGGTTCTCGACGCCCAGCCAGGTGAGCAGCGGCTGTGCACAGTGGTGACCGGCGCGGATGCAGACGCCGTCCATGTCCATGATGCTCGCGACGTCGTGCGGGTGGATGCCGCGGACGTTAAAGCTCACAACGCCGTGGTGGTTGTCCCAATAGATGGAGCCGATGATCTGGACAAAGTCGAGCTGCATGAGCTCGCCCATCAGGTAGTGGACGAGTGCCTGCTCGCGTGCCTGGACGTTCTCGTAACCCACCGTGTTGACCAGGTAGTCGAGTGCCGCACCCGTGGCGAAGATGCCGGCGGCGTCCTGTGTGCCGGCCTCGAATTTCTCGGGAACGGGCGCCCAGACGGCGTCCTGCTCGGTAACAGAGTCGATCATCTCGCCGCCGGTGAGCATGGGCGGCATGGCGTTGAGCAGGTCCATCTTGCCCCACAGCACGCCGATGCCCATGGGGCCCATAGCCTTGTGTGCGCTAAAGGCAAAGAAGTCGGCGCCCAGGTCGGCCACATCGACCGGCATGTGCGGCAGCGACTGCGCACCGTCGACGACCAGGTAGCCGCCATACTTGTGCACGAGCTTGCCGAGATTCTTGACTGGGTTCTCGACTCCCAACACGTTGGAGACCTGACCCACGGCCAGAATCTTGGTCTTGGGACCAACCTTGGCAAGAACCTCCTCGGTGGTGAGCTGACCGGTCTTGGTGGGGTAGAGGTAGACGAGCTTGGCGCCGGTCTCGCGGCAGACCTGCTGCCACGGAATCAGGTTGGAGTGGTGCTCCATGATGGTGATGACGACCTCGTCGCCCGGCTCGAGGACTGTGGGTGCAAAGCTCTTGGCGACCAGGTTGAGCGACTCGCTCGTGTTGCGGGTGAAGACGACCTCGTTGGCCTGTGAGGCGCCGATGAGGTCGGCGATCTGCTGGCGGACCTTCGCGATGGCGTCGGTGGCCTCGACGGACAGTGAGTACAGGCCGCGCAGGGGGTTGGCGTTCATGCGCTGATAGAAGTCACGCTCGGCGTCGAGCACGCAGGCGGGGCGCTGCGCGGTGGCGGCACTATCGAGGAAGGCGATCTCGGGGTGCTGCTGGAAAAGCGGGAACTGTGCCTTGTAGGGATTGGTCTCGATGTCGACGGTAGGCCAGCCGCGCGAGGCCTCGTCACTGGCGTCGAACTCCATAGGCTCCGGTGCGGTACAGGTATCGCATTTAACGTGCTCGGTGTCGATCATGCGAGCTCCTCTTCAAAGTTGTTGATCAGGTTGTTGCCCAAGCGGACGACGGCTGCGCGGGTGCGCTCGTCGGTGGCGGAAAGCGCGGCGTCCTCCAGCTTGGCGCGAATGAACAGGTCCTCGGCGGCGTTTTGGTCAAGGCCACGGCAGGCGAGATAGAACAGTTGCTCGTCGCGGACGTGGCCGATGGTGGCGCCGTGGTTGCCGGCGACGTCGTCCTCGTCGCAGAGAATGACGGGAACGGTCTTGTTGTCGACGCCCTTGTTGGCCAAAAGCACCGTCTCGCGCTCGGTGCCGGTTGCGCCCTTGCAGCCGTGCACGAGGTCGATGGTGCCACGGTAGACCTTCTTGGACGTGCCAGTCAGCACGCCGTTGGCGTCGATCTCGCACTCGGTCTTGCGACCGCGGTGGCGCAGCTCGTAGTTAAAGTCGCGCACCTGCTCTCGGGCGCCCAGGTAGTCAGTATCGATGGTGACCTTGGCGGTATCGCCCAGCAGGTCGCCGGCAAGGCCGGTGGCGCTGGCGCCGGCACCCAGGACGGTGTGCTGCACGTTGACGCGCGCGCCCTCGTCCAGGAACAGGCCGGTGTCGTCGAGCGCGATCCAGCTATCGTCGAGCGTCTGCGTGCAGGTCACGTTGACGGTGGCGTACTCGTGGGCGCACACGCGTAGCACGGATCCCACGACGCCTTGGCCGGCAACGGGAGAGTCCAGGGCAATAAGCAGATCGAGCGTCGACTGGGGACGGGCGACGACGTCGATGGCGGCGATGGCCGCGGCTGCATCGACACCGCTCACGCGCACGGTAACCGTGGCGTGCTTGTATGCGGGCACATCGATGACGATGCGCTTGGTGGCGTGGTCGGCCAAGTAGGTGTAGGCAGCCTCGCCCATGCCGGTCTCGAAGGCTTCAGCAGGGGAGAGCTCCTCCTCGAGCTTGATGGCACCGGCCTGGTAGATGGAGGTGGCGGGCACGTCAAGCTCGGTCTCGGGCGTGATGCGGGCGCGGTCGGCGGCGTCGCCGGGGGCGGAGGCGCGGCGCTCGGGGAAGCGCTCGGCCATGGCGTCCATGGCGGCGTTAAATGCGTCGGCAGCGCCGCGGAACTGCTCGTCCAAGCCCTCGACCTTAACAGCCTCGGTGGGAGCGGCGGCAAGCTCGTCAGAGAGCTCGAGCTTGGTCTGGTTCATCTTCAGCCAACCCCAAGTGGCAGCTGGCATCGCATTGACCTGCTCAAGGGTGGTAGCAGCGGTGTTCGTGGTCTGGTTCATTATCCGATCGCTCCTTCCATCTCGAGCTTGATCAGGTTGTTCATCTCGACGGCGTACTCAAGCGGCAGCTCCTTGGAGACCGGGTTGGCAAAGCCGTTGACGATCATGGTGCGGGCCTCTTCCTCCGAGATGCCGCGGCTCATCAGGTAGAACACCTTGTCGTCGCCGATGCGGCCGATGGTGGCCTCGTGGCCGATGTCGACGTTCTTGGCGCGGATGTCCATGGCCGGAATAGTGTCGGAGCGGCTCTGGTCGTCGAGCATGAGCGACTGGCAGCTCACGGTTGCCTTGGAGCCCTCGGCCTTGGGCGTGGCCACGATAGAGCTACGGAAGGTCTGGATGCCGCCGCTCTTGGAGATGCCCTTGGTCTCGACGGTTGCCGAGGTCTCGGGCGCGTTGAGTACGACCTTACAGCCGGTATCGAGGTTCTGGCCGGCGCCGGCAAAGGTGATGCCGGTAAAGCTCGAGCGGGCGCCGCGGCCGTTGAGCACGCTCATGGGGTAGAGATAACCCACATGGCTGCCGAAGGAGCCACTGATCCACTCGATGTCGCCGTCCTCGTCCACGCGCGCACGCTTGGTGTTGAGGTTGTACATGTTCTTGGACCAGTTCTCGATGGTCGAGTAGCGCAGGTGTGCACGCTTGCCCACAAAGAGCTCGACAGCACCGGCGTGGAGGTTGGCCACGTTGTACTTGGGTGCGGAGCAGCCCTCGATAAAGTGCAGGTCGGCATCGTCCTCGACAATGATGAGCGTGTGCTCAAACTGGCCGGCGCCCTTGGCGTTAAGGCGGAAGTAGCTCTGCAGCGGGAAGTCCAACTTGGTGCCCTTGGGAACGTAGACAAACGAGCCGCCCGACCACACGGCGCCGTGCAGGGCCGCAAACTTGTGGTCGGTGGGCGGGATGAGCGTCATGAATTTCTCGTGGATGAGCGGCTCCCACTGCGGATCGTGCAGGGCTTCCTCAATACCGGAGTAGACGATGCCCATCTTGGACGCCGTGTCCTGCATGTTGTGGTAGACCAGCTCGGAGTCGTACTGCGCGCCGACGCCCGCCAGGTAGCTGCGCTCGGCCTCGGGGATGCCCAAGCGCTCAAAGGTGTTCTTGATGTCGTCGGGCACCGACTCCCAGTCGTGCTTTTGGTCGGTGTTGGGCTTGACGTAGGTGACGATGTTGTCCATGTCCAGGCCCTCGATGGAGGGGCCCCACGTCGGGTCGGGAAAACGATTGAAGATCTCGAGGGACTTGAGGCGCAGGTCGAGCATCCACTGCGGCTCGTCCTTTTTGGCGCTGATCTCGCGCACGATGTCGGGCGTGATGCCGGCGTCGAGGCGCTCGAATCCCTCCTCGCCATAGGTGAAGTCGTAGAGGCTGCGGTCGATGTCCGCGACCTCGGTGCGGTTCTTGGTCATTGCGTCGCCCCTTTACGCCTGCTGCTCGGCAGCGGCAGACTCGGCCTGGGCGCGCTGCTCGGCGGCCTCGCGCTCGAAGGTCTCAAAGCCGTTCTTGTCGATCCAGGGGATGAGCGAGGCGTCGTCCTCGCGCACGATGTGGCCCTTGACCATAACGTGGACGCGGTCGACATCCAGGTGCTCCAAAATGCGCGTGTTGTGCGTGATGATGAGCATGGAGCCGTCGCAGCTCTTGCGATACGCGTCCATGCCGTGGCTGACGGTGGACAGGGCGTCGACGTCCAGGCCGGAGTCAGTCTCGTCCAGGATGGCGAGCTTGGGCTGCAGCAGCAAAAGCTGGAGCATCTCGACCTTCTTCTTCTCGCCGCCCGAGAAGCCCACGCCCAGCTCACGGTTGAGGTAGGCGGTATCCATGTTGAGCTCGGCCGCGAGCTCCTTGACGCGGCGGCGGAACTCCTTACCCTTCATCTCCAGGCCGGGGCGGCCGGCGATGCTGGCGCGCAAAAAGCTCGACAGCGGCACGCCGGGGATCTCGACCGGTGCTTGGAAGCTCAGGAACAGGCCGGCGCGCGAGCGCTTGTCGGTGGTGAGCTCGGTGATGTCCTGGCCGTCAAAGACGATACGGCCGTCGTTGACCGTGTAGACGGGGTCGCCCATGACCAGGTGGCCGAGGGTGGACTTGCCGGCGCCGTTGGGACCCATCAACACGTGGGTCTCGCCGGCGGCGACGTTGAGGCTGACGTTGTGGAGGATGGTCTTCTCGTCCACGGAGGCGGTCAGACCTTCGATGGAAAGCAGCGGATTTGCGCTCATGCTGTCCCTCTCTGTATATGGTGTACTCATAGGTGTACTAAACCCTAGGAATCTTCTCGGAATAAAGTTACTATGGGTTCGGCGTTAGTCAAGGGAAAACCCGACTAATCCACTCGACTTTTCAAATTCTGGGACAAAATAACCTGTTGTGTTTGTCCCACTTACTTTAAATTTGGGACAAACAAACCTGGTTATGTTGTCCCAGATGCGATGGGAGGGTAGGTATGCTCATTTCTTCCAAGGGCCGCTATGCCCTCCGACTGATGATCTATATCGCGGCGCTGGGCGACGCCGAGGGCAAGATTGCCTTGCGCGAGGTTGCCGACCGCGAGCGCATTTCGCAGAAGTATCTGGAGCAGCTGGTGCGTCCGCTTATGAAGGCGGACCTGCTTAAGAGCGTGCGTGGCAAGGGCGGCGGCTACATGATGGGCAAGGACCCGGCCGAGGTGCGTGCCGGCGACATCTTGCGTGCCGTTGAGGGCAGCACGGCTCCGGTGGCGTGCGATGGCATCGACAACAGCTGCGCCCGCAGTGACTTGTGTTCCACCGTCAAGTTCTGGCGTGGTCTGGATGACGTGATCGAAAAGTACGTCGACGGCGTGACGTTGGCCGACCTGGCCGCCGTCCCCGAGATCAACTTTGACATTAAGCTGTAGGGCTGCAAATGGCATCTCTCGACAAGGTGTATAAGCAAATCGAAGTTTTTGCTCGGGAATGTGACGCCGAGACGGTCGTGTTGTTTGGTTCTCGTGCTCGAGGCGACAACTTGCCCAAGAGCGATATTGACATCGCCGTAGCAGGTTGCCGGGATTTCGGCCGTTTCTCATATTTGATCGAGGAACATCTTGATACTCTTTTAGATGTAGATGTCGTCAATCTCGATGAGCCCTTATCGCAGCAATTGCTCGATGAAATTGCCAGGGATGGTGTGATTCTGTATGAAAAAATATGAGAACTTTGCCAGCGCCTTGGCGAATCTTGAGGATGCGCCCAATCAGGATCTTAACAATGATTTTGTTCAGAGTGGATTGATTAATAAGTTCAATCTTCAATTTGAACTGAGCTGGAAGCTCCTTAAGCGTCTGCTCGAGTATGAGGGCGCCACGCTTGCCGCGTCGGGGTCTCCTCGTGCCATCTTGAAGGAGTCCTACCGATTCTACGACTTTATTGATGAGGCAGCCTGGCTGGATATGCTCAGAGACCGCAATACGAACGTCCATATCTACGACAACAAGCTCGCTCAAGATTTGATTCAGCGCATCTTGAACGTCTATATTCCCGCTTTCTGTCAGTTGAGAGACGGGCTGACGAAACGTTACGGCGAGCTTCTGTTGGCGCCCGACGACCAGTTTGTCTAATTCCTTAAGATTTCGCGGAGGGTTGTTGCCGTTTACCGAGGGGTTGTTGTGCAACAACGGGCGAGCTGCAATACTTATTTTTATCTTTGCAAACTGAACTTTAACTACACCAATGCAGGGAGGATCTTATGCAGCCCAAGCATTCTGCGATTGTCGCGGGTCTGACGCTGGCGCTTTCGTTTGGCGCCGTTTCCGCGCCGGCACCCGCCGCTGCCGAGGAGCCCACGCCGGGCGTTGCCTCGGATGCCACCGATATCGATAAGGGCCTTTACACCCAACAGTCCTTCTCGGGCGTGCTGAGGTCGGTCCAGGGCGTTTCGTTTGTCAACGTGACTCCCGAGATGAAGTACTTCACCAAATATGAGAGCCATGGCAACTATAACCAGGGCTTTTCGTATGGTGACGGCTACAACGCGCTGGGCTATTACCAGTTCGACCGCCGTTGGTCGCTCATTCCGTTTATGAAGCAGGTCTACAACTACAGCCCCGAAAAATACAGCATGCTCAAGGATGCGATTGATCGCGGCAGCGAGATTTCCAACGCGAACAATCCCATGTCCGAGAACGGTCAGCTCACCGAGCTGGGCCGTATCGCGCAGGAGGCTTTCCAGGGTGCTTACAACACCGATCCTGTTGAGTTCTCAGCACTTCAAGATGCCTATGCGTACAACTCGTACTATGCGGTGACCGAGGCGTGGCTCAAGAGCGGCCTGGGTATTGATATTTCGGGCCGCGCCGATTGCGTCAAGGGCATGGTGTGGAGCATTACCAACATGTGCGGCACTGGTGGCTGCAGGGACTTTTTCCGCTGGGCGAATCTTTCCAACGATATGTCCGACCGCGAGTTTGTGATGGCGCTCTCCAATAGCGTGGTCAACAATGTCGCCACCAAGTTTTCAAGTCAGCCCCAGTATCATGAGGGCTGGAAGAATCGTTATAAAAATGAGCTGAAGGACTGCTTGGTTTTTATCGCCGAGGATGAGGCTGCCGCTGCGACGCCCGTGCAGCCTGAGCCTACGCCGGCGCCCTCGCCGACACCTGATTCGAATGACGACTCGAGTGACGATGCCAACGATGACAGGATGGATGCGCCCTCGACCGATGCTGACGGTAATGGCTCTGCTGGTGGCACTACCAATGACGGCTCTACCTCGAACGGCTCCGATTCGAACGGCCCTGCTGCGGGCGATTCGTCTTCAAACTCTGCCGGCAATACGAACAGCGCCGCCTCTGGTTCGACCGACGCTGACTCCTCTAACTCATCCACCGGCTCGAGCGATTCGTCCGTTGGCATCGGCTCTAACAACGGCTCTGGCTCTGACGCAACCCCTGATTCCGATGCTTCCAAGGACGACTTGAATAAGGCACCGGACGCTCCCGTTGCTTCGCCGGACAAGAAGCCCTCTTTCTCCGTGCAGCTTGGTTCTACGCTGGGCTCTTCGCTGATGGCTGGCGTCAATAACGGTTCGACCCAGAACAAGGACAACTCTGATCAGGCTTCCACGGAAAAGACCGAAGCCTCAAAGGGCGACTCCAAGGACAAGGCTTCCGAGAAGACCGAATCCGATAAGGGTTCTAGCCCTGAGGAGAAGGACGACAAATTCGCTCAGAAGAAGGACGAGAGCAAGACCGAGGGCGAAAAGAAACAGTCCGAAGACGACGACAAGAGCGGTGCTGACAACCAAGTCCAGGAGCAAAATGACTCCAAAACGGTGACCACCACGACCACGACGACTACAACTACCAAGTCCTCGGGCGGCAACATGCCCAAGACGGGCGATCTGATTGTGATGGCGAGCCTTGCCAGCGCGAGCTTGGCCACACTGGGCGCTACGTCTATCGTAAGTGGTAAGCATAAGCTCGATCAGCAGAAGAAGGCTTCTGGGGAGGACGGCTCGGAGGAGTAGCCTCTCGGTTGCCAGATAACTAAAGAATCGGGACGGGGTCCGGTGCGAATGCGTCGGGCCCCGTTTTGTTGTGCAACGATTAGTTGTGCCCCCTCACACCTCTTGTGACTACCGTTGCCCGATATGTTCGCGCGGCGACATCGGTACATGCGATGCGGTCATTACAATTGGCATCGTGCTGCGATTTAGGGGGAACGTTTTGGTGTCTGAACAGGCAAATGTTGATTGTGCTGCTGGCTTTGGCGTGCGCTTGATCGGCTGTGCCGACGATGCGGTTTTGCCCATTGGCATACACGGCTATGCGGAGGCCCTTGGTTGCTGCGTGCTGGTTGACAAGACCATGTTTATTGCCGATGTGTTGGACTGCGACGCGTCCGTTGTGGTGTGCTGTCGACCCGAGGGTTTTGGCAAGAGCATGAACTTGTCGATGCTCAGGGCTTTTCTGGAGCGTCCTGCGGTCGGTCGCGCCGGTCGGAGCTCGTTTGCCGATGCTCAGATTTGGGATGCAGGCGGCGGGCGTTATCGGGATGAGTATGCTTGCTATCCGGTGATATCGCTGGACTTTTCTGGCGCTACGAGGCGTGGCCCCGCTGTTGCCGGTGTCGTGCGCGATGTCCTTTCGGGCGAGTGCGCTCGCTTGTTGGCGCTCTTGGGGGCTCCGGATTTAGCTCGAGATAAGGTGCGTCACATCGAACGCGTCGCGCGCGGCGTGGCGAGCGCGGACGAGGTTGACTCGGTGCTCGGTGTGCTCATAGAGCTGCTGGAGATGGCCTGCGATGAGCAGGTTGTATTGCTCGTTGATGGGTACGACGCGGCGTGGTTGGGCCGTGCGAGCGCGAGGGGCGCTTCCGGCGCCGATTCGGCGGATCTATTTGATCGCGTGCTTTTCGAGGCCATTGCCACTGCGGGCGATTCGTTGCGGCTGACGTGTCTGATGGGGGAGTGTCCCCGTCCTGCTGAAGCGGCGCTTTCTTTGCATGGCTGCTCGTATTGTCTGACGACGCCGCTTTCGACCTGGTGTGACCGTTGGTTCGGCTTTTCGGATGCCGAGGTTCAGGCTCTGTTGAATCATGCTGGGCGCGAGGAATACCTGGATGATGCGCGTGAATGGCTCGAGGGATATCGGTTTGGTAGGGTCTATTGCTCGAGTCCGGCGCGTGCGATCGGTTTTCTGGACCGAGGCTGCACGGCGCCTGTACGCGCCGATTTGTATGGGTATGCGGATTGCCTGAGTAGGGTAGTTGCCGGGTGGAATCTCGACCGCCTTTCGGTCTTGTTTGATTTGCTCGAGGCCCATGGGTGTGCTGAGGTCCCGCTTTGTTTGGGCACTGCAGAGCCAGATGTCTCGCCTGACGATAGCATGTGGACAGCGCTGTATCTGTCTGGTTTTCTCACGACGGATATGACTGAGGAGCCAGAGCATGGCGATCGTCTCCGTGCTTTGCGATTGCCCAATAAAGAGCTTCGCCAGGCCTTGCGTCTAGTGATTGTTGAGTGGTTTGAGTGCGCTGCCGAAGACATTCGAGACGTCGATGCGTTTCGCGACGGGCTGTGCCATGGGAACGAGGACACCGTGAGGCGGGCGCTAAGCCGCATCTTGGGAGATGCGGGAATCGGTGCGACCGACCCAGATACACCGCTGCCATATCACCTACTCTTGCAAGGACTCTGCTTTGGATTGCCGGGCTATGCCAATCCTGCTTCGAGGCGAAAGTGTGGCGCGGATCGCTGGGACATCCAGGTTTTTCCTACGGGCGCCGTGTTTGACATAGCCGATACGATCGGTATGCTCGATGAACGTCCGCTGATAACGATCAACATGATGTATGACCCCGATGTGGATGCGCTGGGGTTGGAATTGCTGGCCGTGCAGTCGCTACTCGACATAGAGCGCGACGGCATCGACGAAATCCGTGTACCACGCCCCGGCGTGGGTCGCATGCGCTGGGGGTTCGGTTTTGATGGGCAGCATGTGGCTACGGTGTGCCAGCGGCTTTAAGCGCCGAGGTGTTTCCGGCTTCCGTTACTCGGTGTCCTTCATGGGCGGCATGGGCTTCCAGTTGGGATCCTTGATGATCTTGCGGGCGTCCTTCATGCCTCGACGCAGCGCCGGAATGCCGGTCTTAAAGCACTTGTCGACCGCGGCCAGGCGAATGAATTCCTTGCAGAAGGTCGCGGCATTGCCCAGGCGGAACAGCATGGGGTGGTAGTCACCGTAGATCTGCATATAGCGAGCGAGGAAGCCTCGGTTGCGCATGATGTAGTAGCGGTTGGTGTCGCTCGTGGAGTTGAGCTGGCGCTTGCCGGCGATATCCCAGTTAGAGACGGCGCGGGCGCGCTTGAGCACCACGTCGGCAACAACGGCGGCGGGGAAGTGTTGGCTGGCCACGTAGCCGTAGCAGGCATCGTCGCCGTAGATAAAGAAGCGCGCATCGGGCAGGCCAATCTTGTCGACCACGCGGCGCGAGAACATGCCGCCCTCAAAGCACAGCTGGTTCATGGTGCGGTAGCCCTCGGGACCCAGATCCCACTTAGCGATGGGGTTAGGGATGCCAAGTGAAAGGATGAGCTGGTACTGCCAAAAGAAGGCGCCGCCGTCAAAGTCCAGGCGCGAACCCTGGATAACATCGTAGCGGTCGGTCCACTTGGCAAGACGCTCGATGCCTTCGGGGATGACGAGCACGTCATCGTCCATTACCCAGAACCACTGGGCGCCTAGGTCGTAGGCGCACTTGGTACCGGCGGAGAAGCCGCCCGCACCACCGCCGTTTTCGAGCTGCGGGGCGTAGATCACGCGGTCGGTGCCGCCCTGCGCGTCGGGCTGCTCGGTGTCGATGCCCCACAGGTTGGCCAGGCGCTCGTAAAATGCGGCGCACATGGCCTCGGTCTCGCGCGAATTCTCGTTATCGACAATCACGATGCGCCAGGGCGCTGCCGTAAGCTCGGTCATGGAGTCGAACAAGTTGGCCAGGAGTTCCTGGCGCTTGTACGTAACGACGACAATGGCGAGCTTATCGATGGGAGCGGGAAGGGTTGAAGGCATGGGGCAATATATCCTTTCACGCGCGGCGGGCGAGTGCAGCGCGGAAGCTATCGAATACGTCCTTGGGACTGTCCTATTGTAAAGGCTCGGCGCACCTTGACGGCAAGCTTTGAATAAAACGCAGGAACCTGTCATGGGCGAGGTGACTGCTATACGCGACATTAATGCGCTGATTACTGCTTGAGAGTACGAGTGTTTCAGCGACCGTGATTAAGCGCAGCGCTTCGATGGATATGTTGCGTGCGGCTTCGGGCTGCATGACGTCCTTTCTTATTGGTTTGCCTCTGCGGGCTCCATAGATTATATAAACGCCCGCTGGCGCGCTGACCCTTTGATACCATGAAACGACAGGTATTTCCTAAGGAGCACATTTGTCTACTAACGCCTCTGGCAGCCCTGTTCTGTCGCTGCTTATTCCCATTTACAATGTTCAGCGCTACCTGCGCGAGTGCCTCGATTCCGCCCTGGCGCAGACGCTCAAGGATATTGAGATCATCTGCATTAACGACGGGTCGACCGACAACTCGCCGGCGATTATCCACGAGTATATGGAGCGCGATGGACGCGTCAAGATGATCGACAAGGCCAACAGCGGCTACGGCGACTCGATGAACCACGGTCTGGAGATGGCGCGTGGCAAGTACGTTGGCATCTTGGAGTCCGATGACTTTATGGCGCCCGACGCACTCGAAAAGCTTGTCTCGGCCGCCGATAGCAATAATGCCGACTTTGCGAAGGCGAACTTTGATTTCTACTGGTCTAAGCCCGAGGAGCGCCGTTCGCTGCACGAGATGTTTAAGGCCAAGGACTGCGGCAAGCCGGTGCACCCGAGCGACACGACGCAGTTCTTTAAACAAAAGCCGTCGATTTGGTCGGCCGTGTACCGTCGCGATTTCTTGAGCGCAACGGCATTAAGTTCCTGCCGACTCCGGGGGCATCCTTTCAGGACACGTCATTTGCCTTTAAGGTGATTGCGTGCGCCGATAAGGCTGTTTACCTGCATGATGCCGTGTTGTCGTATCGCCAGGACAACGAGAATTCCTCGGTCAATTCTTCGGCTAAGGTCTTTTGCGTCAATACCGAGTATGCCGAGATTGAGCGTTGGATTCGTGAGGATTATGCCCGCGACCACGTAAGCGTCGATGTCGCGCGCATGCTCAAGTTCAATCAGCTCATTAAGTACGATTCGTACATGTGGAACTACGTGCGCCTGGCGCCTAAGTTCTATAAGGAGTTCCTGGTTCAGATGGCCAAGGAGTTCCAAGCGGCCTTGGACGCCGGGGACTTTTCGCTTGACGACCTCAAGCCGTGGAAGCGCGCAAATCTCGCTGCCATCCTCAAAGATCCTGAGGGCTGGGTTGACGAGCATCCGAGTTTTGCGACGGATGGTGCCTTGGGGCGTGCTAAGTATTACGCCTCGGTTGGAGGCCCAGGCGTGGTTGCTGCCTTCCTCATCGAATCGCTGAGGGGGTAGGTCGACATGGGAGAGACTTTGACCCCCAAAGCGACCATTGTCGTTCCCGTCTACAATTCGTCGCGCTCCATTCAGCGATGCCTCGATTCGCTGTTGGCCCAGTCTGAGCGTTCGATTCAGGTTGTCTGCGTCAACGACGGTTCGACTGATGATTCGTTGAACGTGTTGCGCCAGATCGCGCAGGCCGACGATCGCGTACTGGTGATTGACCAGGAAAACGCGGGCGTCTCGTGCGCTAGAAATGCCGGCATCGATGCCGCCGAGGGCGAGACCGTCTTTTTTGTGGACGCTGACGATTACATCGATGCCCAGACGGTCGAGCGCGTGCTTCATGCCATGGAGTCTGCAGATGCCGAGGCCGCCGTCTTTGGCGGCATCTGTGAACCTGCCGACGCTGCCCCCAAACGCGTCCAGCAACTCATGAGCCCCAAAGCCGGTACCTTCGGCGCCCGTGATCCCCAACTGCTGTTCCATTCGAATGCGCAGCCCTATGCTTGCCGTGCGGCCTTTTCGCGCGAGCTACTCAATCGCGAAGGCATACGCTTCGCCCCCGGTTTGGCTTTGGGCGAGGATGTCGTCTTCCAATTTGCGGCTTATGCGCTTGCCCGCAGGACCGTCGTCATGCCTGACAAGTTCTACCACTACGTGATGGAGAGCGAATCGGCGACGCACGAGTTCAACAGTGCCGAGGCGCGCGCCAAAAAGCTTGACGCCCACATGAGGATGCTCGAGGAGGTCTTGGAGGACTGGGCGGCCTACGATTTTTTGGACCTGTGTCCCGGCGAGCTGATAACTTGGTTTTTTGGACCTTATTGTGTTCGACCTGGCGCGCTTGGATGCCGATGGTTTCCGCCGCGTTGCCAGTCGCGTCAACAGGGCTTTCACGACGTTATTGGGAACGGAGTGGGCGGATATGCCTGCTAAGGGCGCCGTTCGCCGTGTTGCCCACAAGCTCGTTGCGGCGACCTCGGGCGTTTCGATGGCAGACGCCACGCTGTTCTATCTTTCGACTCGCGGTCTCAAAGCCTGCCTGGAGCGCTTTATCTAATTCCAAGCGCTGCCGCCCGCCGTAACGCGGCTGCTAAAATAACCCTGTTACACGCTATTCAACAGGAGGTTCTCTTGCAGAACTCTGATACCCCTAAAGTTTCGCTGCTTGTCCCCATTTGCAATGTCGAACGCTACTTACGCGAGTGCCTCGATTCCGCCGTGGCGCAGACGCTCAAGGACATCGAGATCATCTGTATCAATGACGGTTCCACCGATAGCTCGCCGGATATCATCCGCGAGTACATGGAGCGCGACCCCCGTGTAAAGATGATCGACAAAGCCAACAGCGGCTACGGCGACTCGATGAACCGCGGTCTGGAGATGGCGCGCGGTGAGTACGTGGGCATCCTTGAGTCCGACGACTTTATGTTTGAGAATTCGCTCCAAAAGCTGGTCGCCAAGGCCGATGCTGAGCATGCCGATGTGGTAAAGGGCGACTTTTATCTGTATTGGTCCACGCCCAGCGAGCGCCGTGAGCTGTTTGGGATCATCGACGAGTATATGACGGGCGCCGCGTATCGCCCCGTCGATCGCCCGGGCATCTTCTACCGCAAACCTTCCATTTGGTCGGCTATCTATCGGCGCGAGTTCCTCAACGACAATCAGATTCGGTTCCTTCCCACGCCGGGTGCCTCGTATCAGGACGCAGGCTTTAACTTTAAGGTTTGGGCTTGCGCCGAGCGTGCCGCGTTTATTGCGGACCCCATTTTGTGCTATCGCCAGGATAACGAGAAGAGCTCCGTTAATTCGCCCAACAAGGTGTTTTGCGTGTGCGACGAATATGCCGAGATGCAGCGATTTTTGACCGAGCGTCCCGAGCTCAAGGCTCAGCTCCAGGGCATTTTAATGCGCATGAAGGTCGATACGTACCGTTGGAATGATGAACGTCTGGTCGATGAACTGCGTGAGCAGTTTTGGGAGAAGGCTTCACCCGAGCTGAAGGCCGATTGGGATGCCGGTCGCTTTGATCTGTCGCTGTTCGATCCGCGTGGCGAGACCGACTTGCGCCTGATGGTCAAGTCGCCCCGCGCCTATATCGATTCGCGCTTTGACTTTAAGAAGCCGGGCAAGCTCAATACGTTTAAGCACTACTTTAAGATCGGCGGCTTGCCGCTGGTCTGGCGCGTGCTGACGTATCAGCGCACCTACGGCGACAACCCGCACCCCGATGACGTTCCGGCCGCACAGTAGGAGCGAGTGACTATGGCTACCCCCAAGATTTCCGTTGTCGTTCCCATCTACAAAGTGGAGGAGTGCCTGGCCTGGTGCCTGGACTCCCTGCTTGCGCAGGACATGCCCGATTGGGAAGGCGTGTTAGTCAACGATGGCTCGCCGGACGGTTCGCGCGATATTGCGGCTGCCTATTGCGAAAAGGACGCGCGCTTTAGGCTGGTTGATAAGGAGAACGGCGGCCTGTCGAGTGCGCGTAATGCGGGTATCGCCGCGTCCACGGCGCCTATCGTAGCGTTTTTGGATTCCGATGATCGGTTCACGCCCGATGCATGCCGCGTGATCGTCGATGCCTTTGAGCGCGAGGACTGCGACGTTTTGACCTTTGGTGCGAATCCGTATCCGCTGGAGGCGGGGTATCCGTGGCTTAACTATGCACTGAGTCCACGCGGTGTGTCGTTTGAAGGCTATAGCTCTGACCTGCTGTTTAAGGAAGCATCTCGCCCCTTTGCATGGCGCACCGCCTGCAGGCGTGAGTTTTTGCTGGGTAACGGGATCGTGTTCGACGAAACCGTTAAGTATGGCGAGGACCAGGTCTTCGATTTTGCCGTGTACGGTCGTTCGCACAAGACCGCGCTTATTTCGAACAAGCTGTACGACTACCGCGTGGCGCGCAAGGGTTCGCTCATGGACACCATGCGCTACGACGACGAGACGCGACTGCTAGAGCACGTGAAGATTTACTCCGCGGTGCTGGCTGACTGGCAGCGCGACGGTCTCGATGTACAGCATGCCGATGACCTGGCGTACTTCCTATGCGATCTGGTGCTGTACGATGCGCTCAGGTTGCTGGGCTCGGACTGCGGCAAGGTGTTTGCTGCCGTTGCCACGGCGCTTGCCGGCTCTGCCGTGGGCAGCGATGCTGCGCTCGCACAATGCGCTCCTTCTGTTGCTGCTATGGTGCGTGCGGCGCTTACCAGCAAGGCCCCCAATGCCCGTGAGTGCAAAAAGCTCATGTTCGATTACGACGTCTTGAGGTTTGGGCGCCTGGGTGCCTGCAAACGCATGGCAGCGAACGCCCTGGGAAAGCGAGAAGTGTAGATGAGTATCAAGCGTTTGGCACTTTGCCGCAGTCAGGGCCGTCTGTTTGTGCTGCTTCGTTTTGCCGGTCAGGATGTCGCCGCGCTTATTGAGCGGGAGGGTTCTCAAGCGTTTGCCCATGCGACTACGAGCGGTTCTTGTGTGCCGTCGCTGGTGCTCCCGGTCGATCATGGCCGTGTGCTGGCGCTTTGCCCTTCCGTTTCCGATTACGAGCACGAGCTCGCCATTTTGGTGCTTCCGTTTTTGGATGGTTCGTCGATGGATGTCGTTTTTGCATTCGGTGGCCAAAGGTTGGGCTCCATTCGCCTCGATAGCCGCGTGGCCAAGCTGGAATCCAAGATTAACTACAAAGCAAAGCCTGCGCTGTGCACGCTTATCCGCGACGCGCAGCGTGGCGAATGCTGCGGTCGCTACGAGATCGATGCCATTCGCTATCTGCCGGCAGACGCCGGCGCGGTGTGGCGCTATGAGGTTACCTGGGCGGGAGACTCCCAGTGCGCGCCTGAGCTCCAGGTCTTCGATACGCATATGAATGCCATCGATGCCACCGTGCATGTGTTTGAATCGCAGACCGATGTGCCGCAGCAGAACGGATGCCGCGTCAATAAAACGTATCTGAGCGTTGAGATGCCTCAGGATATACGAGATTTTGTCGCGATTGTGAGCGATCCCACAGAGCAGATCCAGAGCGGGTTTTGCGCCATTGATGGTCGCCTGTACAACGGCATGGTCGACGACAGTTGGAATCGCATGAAGGATGCACGCGCTGACGACGCAGCTTATCGACGTTGGTTTGAGCAACATCGCGCAAAGCCGGGCGATCTGACGTGCCAGCGTGTCGCTTCGGCGGCCTTTGCCTATAGGCCGCTCGTGAGCATTGTGGTGCCGTGCTACAAGACCGATCGAGTCTACCTGCGCGAGCTGCTGGACTCGGTGCTAGCCCAGAGCTATGACAACTGGGAATTGCTCCTTATGGACGCCTCGCCCGAATGGGATGCGGTGGCCAATCTTGCGGCTGCCGCCAATGACGAGCGGGTTTGTCGTATTGAGCTGCCTGGCAACGGCGGCATTGTGGTCAACACCAACGCAGGTATTGAGCAAGCGATGGGCGACTACATCGCGTTCTTGGACCACGATGACATTCTGGAGCCGGACGCGTTATTCCAGTATGTTTCCGCGCTGAATAAGGCGGCCGAGGGCGAGCGTCCCCAGGTCCTGTTCTGCGACGAGGACATGTTCCAGAAAACGGGGGAGTGGGGCCAGCCGGTCTTTAAGACCAAACTCAACGTCGACCTACTCTATAGCCATAACTGCGTGACGCATTTTCTGATGGTGGAGAAGGCGCTTATCGATCGCATTGGCATGTCGCCGGAAGACGTCGCGGGCGCCCAGGATTATGACCTGACGCTTCGCTGCCTTGCAGCCGGCGCGCGCTTTGAGCACGTTGCGCATGTGCTGTATCACTGGCGCGTGCATCCCGGTTCCACCGCCGATGGCTCTGCCGATAGCAAGCCGTATGCCATTGAAGCGGGTCGTCTTGCGCTGCAGCGCCACTTTAACGCGCTGGGCGTTCACGGAACGGTCGAGGAGACCGAGACGCCGTTTGTCTGCCGCATGCGCTATGCGCTGCCGGAGCCTGCGCCGCTGGTGAGTATTGTGATTCCCACCAAGGACCACGTTGAGACGCTCGATGCCTGTGTGATGTCGATCGCCCAGAAGGCCACGTATACCAACTACGAGATTGTCTTGGTGGAGAACAACAGCGAAGCCCCGGAGACGTTTGCGTATTACGAAACCCTGCCGGAACGCGTGACTGCGGCATCCGAAGGCAAGGGCAGCGCGCGCGTTGTGTACTGGCCGGGCGAGTTCAATTACTCCCAGATCATCAATTTTGGCGTTGAACATGCCAAGGGCGACTATCTGCTGCTGTTGAACAACGATACCGAGGTTATAAGCCCGGACTTTATCGAAGAGATGATGGGCTATCTGCAGTGTCCCGATGCGGGCGTGGTGGGCGCCAAACTCTACTTTGCCGACCATCTGGTGCAACATGCTGGCATTTTGGTTGGCGTGCGTGGCGCACTTGCCCATGCCAACCAAGACTTCTCGGCAAAGCGCGAGGGCTATCTTGCCCGTGCTGTGCGCCCGGGCAACTTTAGCGCCGTGACGGGTGCCTGCCAGATGGTGCGACGCGACGTATTTGAGCAGGTCGGGGGCTATAACGAGGAATTCGCCGTCGGTTTTAACGACGCAGACTTTTGCCTGCGCGTGTGGGAGGCAGGCTACCGCACCATCTTTACGCCCTATGCCGAGCTGTACCACTACGAGTTCACCTCGCGCGGCAGGGAAGAGGCCAACGAGGAAAAACTGCGCCGCTGGAAGCGCGAGCAAGCGCTGTTCATGCAGCGCTGGCCAGAGTTCTTCTTGACGGGCGATTCATGGTTGGGGCCTAACTTGTCTTCCGACAGTGAGTACTTCTCGTTTTAGTGCGAAGTAATGCCAAGTTCCGGCAAAGTATCCTCAAGAGCTGCAAGGGCGGTGGGGTTCAAGTACTCCTCGTTCAAGCAGCTCTTGTCATATCGAAAACGTGTCTCAAGATTTTTACAGGTGGTTGTATTAAATCGGTTCGCTCATGCGCTCAGTTTGCCTTAGAAGCTATTTGGCGTAACGGTTGGGGTTCGGCGACTCATATTTAAATTGCAGTCACAAAGACACCTTTTATCGATTTCCCGTTGAAATACTGAATTGATAGTTTAAAAATAACTTAAGAGAGCCTTAAATCTCGGAGAAAGGATGTCGTATGAAAAACCTTCGAGAAAGATGGCACGGACTAACAGTGCTGGGAGTTGTTGCATTTGCTGCTGCCTGCATGACGGTTGCCCCGGCGCCCTCATTTGCTGATATTGCTGGCGGTGGCGGAGGCGGTGGACCGATTACGGAATGGTGTTCCGACGGTCGTCCGAAGACTGGACTCGTTCGGTGCGAGGACGGCAACCTTCGCTATTTCGATCCCGAAACTGGCGCCATGGTCACGAACCAGTGGCATAACGAATACGAAGCTGTCTGGTACTATTTTGGCGCTGACGGGACCGCGGTGTCGGGCTGGCAGTCTATCGGTGGGGACAAGTATTACTTCTATCCCGAAAACCATGATATGGCATACGGCCGAGTTCAGATTGACGGCAAGAACTACTTCCTGAACACCCCTGGTGCCAACGCCGATGGCCGCATGCAGCATAGTGGCTGGTTCTACGACTCCATCTACGGAAAGTGGTCCTATGCGACCTCCGACGGTGAGCTATTGACCGGTTGGCATAATCTCGGCGGGGCTTGGTACTATTTCAACGAATCTGGGGTCATGCTGACTGGCTGGATCAACGATTCGGGTACCTGGTACTACACTAATGCCTCCGGTGCGATGGTCACTGGCTGGCTCAACATCGGCGGTACGTGGTTCTACCTCGACGGCTCGGGCGCCATGGTCGCTAACAGCTGGCGCAGCCTCGGCGGCTCCTGGTACTGGTTCGGCGACTCCGGTGCAATGGCCACTGGCTGGTTCTTGGCAGGCGGCTCTTGGTACTATGCGAGCGGTTCGGGCGCCATGGCAACCGGCTGGCTCAGCAATGGCGGCACGTGGTATTGGCTCGGAGGTTCGGGCGCTATGGCCTCTAACTCTTGGGCTAACGTTGGTGGAGTTTGGTACTGGTTCGACGATTCCGGCGCGATGGCCACCGGCTGGCGTCAGGTCGGCGGCGCCTGGTACTACTTTAGCGGTTCCGGCGCTATGGCTCACGACGCCTGGGTCGGCGACTACTACCTCCAGTCTTCCGGTGCCATGGCTACGAATGCCTGGGTTGGCTCCTACTATGTCGGCGAGGACGGCAAGTGGATTCCGGGCTACGGTTTAGTTTGGTATAAGAACGGTAGCGATGTTTACCATACGCATAAGTGCCGTACCGTTGGTAAGGACGCAAAGGGCTATTCGCAGATCTCTATTCAGGAGGCCCAGAGGCGTGGCGCTTCACGAGAGTGCAAAAACTGCCAGCAAATTGGCTAGCACATTACTGAGCTAGTTTTGATTGAGGCCCCGTTGCCCTGAAGCGACGGGGCCGCTGCGTGATTGGATACCGTGCTGTTATGAAGAAATGGTCATTCGGAGTGCTGGCTTTTTCGGGCCTCATTTCTTTTGGGCTCCTTTTGGGTTCGCCCTCGATGTTATACGCCCTTGATTCGAATAACACTGACGAAGGTCCCGCATCTAACGTTGCTATTGCTTCTGTCGAGTCAGGCGTTGATGCTCAGCGCGAATCGACCTTCGCTGTCGAGCAGAACTCTCAGGTGGATAATGAGACCCCTTCCGAGGTTTCGAATCAAATTATTTGGCATCAGGGGTGGATATCACCCGAAGAAGGGGCTGGTTTTTGGCGTTGGGGCTTGTCCGACGGAACAATCGCTGTTTCTTCTTGGAGACATATAGACGGTAGCTGGTACTGGTTCGACGACGAAGGTCGAATGGCTCAGGATGGGTTGGTTCAAGTCGGGGGTGCGACGTATGCCTTCTCCTCTTCGGGCGCAATGCGTGTCGGCTGGTACCTAGATTCTACGGGCTCCACTTCTGCTTGGCGTTATTTCTCCGGTTCTGGCGCCATGGTAAAAGGCTGGCTTTCAGACGGCAGCAACTGGTATTGGCTAGATGATGAGGGCAAGATGGTCCACGATGCGATGCTGCAGATTGGGGGAGCCACGTATGGATTCTCTTCTTCTGGTGCAATGCTTATCGGATGGCATCTTGATGCTTCTGTCTGGCATTATTTTTCCGGCTCTGGCGCTCTGGTAAAGGGCTGGCTCTCGGATGGGGGTCGTTGGTACTGGCTTGATCCTGCAGACGGTTCTATGGCCACCGGGCTGAATGAATGCAATGGCACCTCTTATATCTTTAACAGTTCAGGGGCCATGCTATCCTCCCAGTGGGCACTTACTGACAACAACTGGTATTACGCTGACTCCAACGGCTTACTGCATGGAGGTTGGTTACTTCTAGGGAATTCTTGGTATTACCTGGATCCAGGAAGCCATATTATGCTCACGGGCTTTGTGCAAGTGGGCTCGTCCACCTATTTCCTTACGAGCTCAGGTGCCATGGCAACAGGCTGGGCACTTGCTGATGGTACTTGGTATTACGCCGCATCAAACGGAGCTATTCAACGAGGACGATGGATAAAGTCCGGAAGCGCCTGGTATTACCTTGATGATGTATCCGGCGCAATGCGTACTGGTGAATTTGCGGTAGGAAGCAAGCGCTATTTTTCTTATGATTCCGGTGCAATGGCATCTTCGTGCTGGATCAACTTGAACGATGGTATGGCATGGGCGAATTCGTCTGGAGCACTGAGCGAGCCGTTGCCTACTTCATCTGATGGATCTCCTGTAGTCGCTGATCGTACTGACTCGTCTTCATTGCCAGGTGTGATTCATATTGGAGATGCGGTTTTCTATGCGGATGCGAATGGTGTCGTTAACGTGGCGTCTGGTTGGATTATGTCGAAAGACGCTTCTGACGAAAGTGGCAATACTTGGTACTACGCATCTTCCAATGGTGTCCTTAAGTCTGGTTGGCAATATGTCAACGGTGCGTGGTATTGGATGGACCCTTCCACATTCAAGATGAAAACTGGATGGCTTAATGACGGCGGTACGTGGTACTGGCTCCAGCCTTCGGGTGCCATGTTTGCTAACGGGTGGCTGAAAATCGATGGCGTTGACTATTACTTCAATGCAAGTGGTGCATGGTTGAATACGTCTGGTTCTGTTTTGGGGGTCAATAGGTCCAGCTTGGTCAATTGGCTTATGAGCCACGAAAACGACGGCTATTACCGTGGAACACGCTACGACACGCATCTCAGCCAGGAAACGTGCATGTACCCAAAGGGTGATCCGCGTTGGGACGGTTATACGGGCATGAATTGTGGTGGATTTGTATCGCATGCATATATGAAGGCGGGCGGGAATTTAGCTCCCATTGCCGCCGAGCAGAGCCATTCCCCTTGGAGTGGAGGTCCCGGAAGGGGCGGCTGCGTAAACGCTTATCGTTGGTACGGCTACGCTATCGATACGTGTGCGAACGTGACTTATTTCAACTCTATTGATGAGTTGTTACGTAGTGGTTTGGCTCGTAAGGGGGACATTGTGTTCTTCAATCCTTACAACCCATATGCGGACGATAGCCACATTGGCTTTTTCTGGGGCAATTCGCCGAGCGAAAAATTTGTTCTGGCATAGTGATGGTTATGGAAATCGCATCTCCGGTTTGACCGCTTTGGGCCCATCGAAAGTAATACTGATTCGTTAGAATTCCGAGTTGTAGGGGACTCTCTGGGCCCCCTACCTTTTTGACATCTGGTTTGAAAGTTTATTTGAAGTCGGTATTCTTTGGGGGCAAGAGGAGGGGGCAATGAGCCTGCGGGTTCAACCCTGCCGGTAAGTTCTTCTTTTCTTTGCAGCATTGCGCCCAACTATTTATTGTCCTAGATGGCATCTTGTCCTGTTAGATGTTCGGGAATCTTTCATAGCTATGCTGTAAGCTAGACGCAATCAAGAGCGAATGACGAGGTTTACATGAACAAACATCTTAAGTTGTTTTCGGCATTGTTGGTGCTGATGCTCTTTGCGTCCGTTTCTATGTTTGTATGCCCTGCGGATGCAGAGGCTGCTCAGACTCTGGTTGAGAATTCTTGGCGTTATGAGGGTGGACAATTAGTTTCAGATGATGCTTCTTCCGAAGAAGACGGAATAGCTTTATTGTCTATGGACGCTCTTCCCGATGGGGTTACAGCTCAGGGCATTGACGTCAGCGAGCACCAAGGGCGTATTGATTGGGACGCAGTTAAAGCTTCTGGCATCGATTTCGCTATTCTGCGCGTTGGGTTTGGCGCTCCGTCTTTCGGCGGTCGAGTTGACTATCAATTTAATCGAAATATTTCTGAGTGCGAGCGACTCGGAATTCCCTACGGCGTCTATGTCTATTCATATGCTTTTGATAATCAACAGGCAGCCGATGAGGCGTCCATGGTGATTGACTGCCTATCGGGGCACAATCCTAGGCTACCGGTGTATTACGATCTTGAGGACAAGACAATTATTGCAGATGGTCGTCAATCCGGAATTGCATCTAGAGCTCAGACATTCTGTAATAAGATTTCTAGTGCTGGATATAAGCCAGGCATTTATGCAAACCTAAATTGGTTTAACAATATATTGACCGACCCTGTATTTAAGAGCGGTTCTTGGGATCATTGGATTGCTCAATACAACTCCCAATGTCACTATACCGCCAGTTACAGCTTTTGGCAGTATACAAGCCGCGGAAAAGTTTCTGGTATTAGCGGAAATGTTGATATGAATTACGCGTATGTTGATATCTCTCTTTATTACTGGCAGTTAAAAGAGGGCACTTGGTATTACGCAACCTCTGACGGCAAAGCGTATACCGGATGGTTGCGCCAGGGCGGAGCCTGGTATTGGCTCGACCCCGACGCGGGCGGTGTAATGGCCACCGGGCTCTACGAGTGCAACGGCTCCATGTACTGGTTCAACGCCTCCGGCGCGATGGCGACCGGATGGGTCCTCGACGGCGGGACCTGGTACTACGCGACTGGCTCCGGCGCCCTCGCCTCCGGCTGGCTCAACCTAAACGGTGCGTGGTACTGGCTCGATCCCTCGACGCACGCCATGGCCACGGGCGTTCAAACTATCGGATCATGTGAATACATATTTAATAGTACCGGCAAGATGATGGCTAATTGCTGGTCAAACGGTGATGGGTCTTGGATGTATCATTCGTCATCCAGCGGCGCAATTGACCTTAAAGGCATCATGACCGATTCGGGAATCCAGCTGATTGACGACGACGGTAATGCCAGAACTGGTTGGATTGAGAGTCAGGGTGCTCGATATTATTGTTCTGCTAGTGGAGTAATTCTGACTGGGTGGCAGCAAATTGCTGGGTCTTGGTATTACTTTAACCCGGATGGTCGAATGGCGACCGGCTGGCTTAACGATGGCAGCAACTGGTACTGGCTGGATTCCGCTTCTGGCGCGATGAAAACGGGATGGCTTTCCCTTGGGGGCACATGGTATTACCTTGATGTCGCGCGTGGGGGAGTAATGTTGAGTAACGGTTGGTATTGGATCGGCTCTACTGACTACAAGTTCAGTTCATCCGGCGCAATGGTTGGCGCTTGGGTCGATGTCCCGTGCTATTCGCAGTACCCGGAACTTCCTACTGGCTGTGAGTCGGTTGCCCTTACAAACTTGCTTAACTACTATGGTTTCGGTTTAGGTAAGACGATTATTGCGGATTACTATTTGCCCAAGGGAAGCAATGGCAATTTTGTTACCGCTTTTGATGGCAATCCAAGGCGTAGCAGCGGGGGTCTCATGGGATGCGTCGCACCTGCGATTACTATTGCTGGTAATAACTTTCTGCGTGCTGCTGGAAGTGGCAAGCAGGCAAAAGACGTTTCTTTCTCGTCAATTTCTTCCATTAAGAACAGGCTGACCTGTGGTCAACCTGTTGAGATGTGGAATACCGAATGGGGAAGTTGGCCAGGAGGCCGTTATGCTGCGCGTTGGTATAACGGGCATTCCTATGGTCTGTGGGGCGGTAATCATGCCGTAGTCCTTAAAGGCTATGATGACGAGCAGGGAATTGTCTATCTTTCGGATTCGATTAACGGCAATGTTACGCGAAATGCCCAAGTGTTCTTCGGCACGTGGCAACAGATGGATAGCCAGGCCGTGGTAATTGAATAGCCATGATGCTAAAAGGGGAGAGCTCGACGAGCTCTCCCCTTTTGCTACTTTGTTAATCTAGCTACGCCGTCTTCTTACGTCCAAATAGTTCGTCCCAGTTACTGGCTGCCAAAACTGTTCCGCATACAATTACAACGCAGCAGATTACGGATGCCATGTCGGGAATTGTTCCAAGCAAGATCAGGCCAAAGACCACTGACCATGCCGAATAGGAGATATTCAGAGCCATCGCACGCGCTGCTCCGATTGCCGCAATGCCCTTGTAATAGAACAGATAGGATGCAGTTCCTGCGAGTCCGGCGAGTGCAATAATCAATGTGGGCATGCTTGGGATAGCGCCCAACGTGAAATGCCATGCTCCGAAGAGGGGGAGTACGAGCACTCCATAAACAAGTGCACTTGTAGTTTCGCGGATTTGCAAAGCCGTTTCGTCATCAACGGCATCATCTTTCATTCCCCATGCGCACAGCACCGCTTCGGATCCCCATCCAATAACGGCAAGCACCGCCCCGAGTAAGCCGAGGGGGGCATTTGCAATCTCACTCGACCCGGCCGATAGATAGCCCATCGTCATTACGCCGCAAAGAGCAACGAGAAGGGAAAGAATCTGGCCTTTGCCCATTTTCTCCTTCAGCAGCACGAAGGAAAGGAATGCTCCGACTGCGGGATAGAAGGCGGAGATGATTGCCGTGTAGGCAGCTCCGATGTTATTAATTGCCAATACGTAGCCGGTCATTCCGATAGGTCCACCGAGTAGAGCGCCGGCGATGACGACCTTGCCCGAACGAGTTTTAAGTGCAGCGAGCGTGTCTTTCAGTCTGCCTCGGACTCCCATGTAGCCAAAGAGCCAGATTGCACAGAAGGCATCATGGAGAAAGGATCCCGCAATGGAGGCGCATGCAAGCGCTTCCGCCGATCCAATATAGGGCGCAAGCGCCAAGCCGATTCCAAGAATTACTGTATCAAGGCCCCAAAGAAGACCGCTAAAAAAGCCGAATTGCATCGTTACTCACCTTTCCGATAGATCTCCAGTGCCTTTTTTAAGGTATTTGGCACCGTAATTGAAGTAGATATAGAGCCATTCGCCCACGAAGTCGCCTTCGGCTTCTTTCAGAAGAGACCAGAGGTACCAGCACCATCCTGCAAGGGCAATGTGCGCATAGTTATGCGCAATTTCGTTGTTTGTTGCCCTGCGCCCAAAATATGCATCAAGCGCGCGGTCGACTTCATCTTCGGAAAGCTCACAGCAGACACTGCAAGTTCCAAAATCGTTCGCGTAATCGCTCATGCCAGCATATTCCCAGTCAATGAGATAGTACTTGTCGTTTTCATCGATAAGAAAATTGAGGTAGAAGAAGTCATTGTGACAAAGGCATTTTGGCGCATTGTCGGCCTGGACAAAGTGCTCCAATTCATCGATTTCGGCGGCCATTTCCCTGTAGCCTGGAATGTCGATGGGACCTTTTTCCAGAAGAAGTGATTCGTAGCGCTTCGCTTCGAGGTAGAAGTCAAATTCGGTTTCGACGTTTGCACCGCTCTCGTGAAGCGAACGACACATCTGCATCATTCGATTCATTTGGGCAGCATCGTGTGGATTAGGCTGCTTTGCGTTGGGTACAAACTTCGAAATTTTCCAACCGCGCTTTGGGTCCTCATGGATGAACGTGTCGTCAAGGCCGAGTTCCTTGGCCTTTTTAAGTGCGGCTACTTCTCCATTTCTGTTAATAAGCAGTTCGGTCCCGACTCCCGGATGGCGGTAAACGTACTCTCCGTCATTGGTTCTAAAGTGGCACGATAGATTCGTAAGACCTTGTTTAAGGGGATAAACGTCGTGAATCTCTGATTTGGAGCAGCCGAGCACTTGCTCGATGTTATCGAAAATATCGGAGTCAACGTTTTCGATAAAATGCGGATCAAAGGCACGCAGTTCATCAAGAGAATCGAATTCGTTGATCTCGCCCTCAGGATACTTTTTGATCACCATATCGAGCTCCTTGATGTGCTCGATATATAGATCTTCCCAAAGCTTGTCCGTTGTTTCGGGCTTGTTATATTCCGTTTCGAGAATCTGCTTAAATGCAAGCGAGAAGGCTTTATCAAAGTAGACATGTCCGAGCATATACCAAGCATCGGAACCGCCAATCGTAACATTGGTGATTCTGTCCATTGCTCCGGTTTGAATGCACCATTCTTTGGTGGCGCCTTCAGCATATTGAGTAGAATAAAATGCTTTCCAAACGTATGCTTCAAACGGATTGTTTAGAAGGTAATCATCGCTTGAACAAATATAGGTGTTGCCAAGCCGCTCTTTTACGCACATAAGCGATGCGTGGTTATTTTTGGATGCATATTCGTTGTTGACGACAATCGAAACGCCGAACTTGCTTTCGAGATAGAAGAAATACTCTTTTTTATAGCCGACAACGACGGTGATATTGCTGATACCTGCGTCTTGCAGCTGCCTAATCTGACGTTCGATGAGAATCTCACCACGTACCTTTAAAAGGCCTTTGGGCTTTTCATACGAAATGGGAGCAAAGCGGCTCGAAAGCCCCGCAGCCAATATCACTGCGTTTTCAACCTTATAGGGGTGAAGTGCTTCGTAACCGTTGTCGGTTAGGCTGTCCGATTCGAGAAGGCCTTCATTCGTAAGCTCTTTATTTGCTGCGTTTACCGATCCAAGTGAGAGGCCAGTGCGCTCGGCAACTTCTCGCTGGCTGGCATATGGGTTCTTTAGGTATTCGTACAGAACAGTAAAGTTACGCTTGGTCAGTTCCACTGCAGGCCTCCAATTAAGATGTTCATTGCTTAGGGAAAGAATAGAATGATTGAACGTTATGTTCAATTTAATATATTTATCTACATAGACTGAACAGACAGTAACGAAAATCAATCCTGGAATGTGGATTAAAATAAATAAATGAGATATCTGGGAGGGTCGCTTATGTATCGATTCGAAAAGAAGGCCACGCTTGTTTGTGCTGCTGCGTCATTAATCACTGCTTGCTGCTTGCCCCTGAGTGCGAATGTCGCGTTTGCACAGGATTCCGTTGAGGCTCAGAGTATTGAGTCAAAAGCGGATTTTCTTCTGTGGTTTCCGATGATTTGCAACCTGATAATTCTTCCGTCATAAAAGATGGCTGGCAACGAGACGAGTCGTCTGGAGTTTGGTATTACGGAAAAAACGGTAAACACCAAACTGGCTGGCTGCAAAGCGGGGGCTATTGGTATTGGCTTGATCCAGCCAATGATGGTGCAATGCAGACAGGTTATTTCAATGTGACCGATGCTGGCGGATCGACTGCTTCGTTTTATGCGAATGACGGCAATGCCGCAACGCCTTTTGGCGCGCTATATCAGAACTGCTGGCTACGTAACTCAGATGGAAATTGGTTTTATGCCAATGCTGGAGGCGATTTAGCTGCTGGTTGGTTTTATCAAGACGGCACATGGTATTACCTGGATCCTGCCACCCATATAATGCAGGTTGGTTTTGTCGACCTCGGGAGCGGGAAATACTATTTAGATGCCACTGGTGCTATGAAAAACCGGCTGGATTCTCGTTGACGGGAATTGGTACTGGGCTTATTCATCGGGTACCCTTGCTTCGTCATGGCAAACGATAGGTGGGGCTCGCTATTATTTTGACCCACAGACGTTCATCATGTTTAAGGGTCGTCAAAAGATTGATGGAAGAACCTACATTTTTGGTGACTATGGCCTCGCAAATGGATGGTACAAAGACGGAGCAGATTGGTATTACTGCTCTAACGGTATTGCGGCCACTGGCTGGAAACTCGTTAACGGCGCTTGGTATTATCTCGACCCAGCCTCCGATGGTAAGATGTCCGTTGGGTATTTAGACCTTGGCAATGCAGCATATTATTTGAACCCCAATGGGGTTATGGCTGTTGGCTGGGCTCAGTCCGAGAACGGCTGGTATCTAGCCTCTCAATCTGGTGCGCTTATTTCTGACTGGTATAAAGAAGGCGCTAGCTGGTATTACCTGGACCCTGTTAGCCATCTAATGAAAACGGGCTTATTTGAGGTGAGCGGCAACGATTGTTTTGCAAACCAGAGCGGTAGGCTCGTGGTTTCAAGCTGGGTTACCGTTAATGATGGCGTTGAAAGATATGCCGATGATAATGGATATCTTTGCAAGGATGTGATTCGCGAAAACGGCGCTATTCTAAAAACCGCTGGAGCTGATGGTTGGCAGGTTGCGTCCGGCTGGGTTAATGTCGCAAATCTAAGGTTTTACGCTGAGCCCGGAACGGGTGCCATTCATCTTGGATGGCTGCAGATTGACGGCGATTGGTATTGGCTTGATGCCAATTCTGGCGTGATGAAGACCGGATGGGTTTTTACTGGTGGTTCATGGTATTACCTAAACGCTGACGGAAAAATGGCAACTGGTTGGAAATGCCTGAATGGAACATGGTATTACCTTGAGTCCAATGGAAGCATGCATGTTGGCTGGCTTAAAGATTCGGGTAAGTGGTATTGGTTAGACGGCAGCGGCGCTATGGCAACGGGCGCAAGGACCATCGACGGTGTTCGCCGAATTTTCTGGAGCGATGGCCAGTGCGACAAAGTTGGCTGGCAAAATCCATCCCAGTATCCTCAGGTCAGTTCTTGGACTGTTCAGCTGCCTAGCTATTGCACCGGATACTTTACCTATGTGACCCCTTCTCGCATTTCTGTCGAAGCAACGCGGGAAGATTGCGTGAACGCCTTTATCCAGCGCGCCTATGAGTATATCGGTACGCAATATATTGAGCCTTGGTCTACCGCTCCCGGTGGAGCTGTTGATTGCTCTGGTTTTGTCTTGCAGTGCCTTTATGCTACTGGCATGGATATGGGTGTTTACAACCCTTATAACCATCGCTGGGATCCAAGCCAAACCTACAATTCCATGAATTGGTATCGAAGCAATATCTTTATGCCCGTGAGCACGAGCTCGATTCAACGCGGCGATGTGATTTATTACCGCGGTCATATTGCAATTGCACTTGGCGGCGGCTTGATGATTGATTCCTGGCCTCATCAAGGTGTCGGAATTCATCCTATTAGCGCAAGGGGAAATGTAATCGGCGCAGCTCGTCCGTTTATTTAATAGATTCCCTGCAAGACAGTCGGTACCGGTTGGGGGCTTGAAATGAATGCTCGGATTGATCATCGAATTTGCTGGCGAGTAATTGGCTTGATGCTATTTTCCGCCTTACTTTCAGTTACAGCCCCCGCATTTTCTTGCACTGCTTATGCCGTGGAAGAGGGGGCGGATAACGGTGTCGTAGAGCGTGACTCGACAGGAGGGCCGGGAGCATTGGTCGGTGGCGGTTGCTCTCAAGACTCCAGCGATTGTGCCGGCAAAACAACGGAAGATTCGAGCCTACAGGTTGTCGAAAGCCATGACCCGTCGACTACAGAACAACTATCTGGATGGCAATGGAACGGTTTGTCCTGGTATTACTATCTAGATGGCTGTCGTTTGACCGGAATTCAGAATATTGACGACTTGCTGTACTACTTGGACCCCGCTCGTGACGGCGCAATGAGCTGCGGCTGGATTTTTACTGAAAATAAGTGGTATTACGCGGGTCCGTCAGGCGCTTTGGCAAGTGGCTGGCAGTTTATTGGAGACCAATGGTACTGGTTTGACTCCCTTAACAGCTGTTCTATGGCTACTGGTCGACGTGTTATTGATGGGCACCCTTATCTTCTTGGAACCTATGGACTGATTAATGGATGGTACCTTGATAACGGTTTATGGTATTGGGGTAGCAATGGTGAAGTCTTAACCGGCTGGCTTCAAACTGGCAATAACTGGTATTGGCTTGATCCCGCCAATGATGGTGTTATGTCTAGAGGAATCGTTTCTGTCGGTTCGTCTCGTTACTATTTATCGGATTCCGGCGCAATGGCTGTTGGTTGGGCGTTTGATGGGACGGACTGGTATTACGCTGACGGTTCCGGCGCACTTGCATCGGGCTGGCGTTTGGTGAATGGCGTTTGGTATTGGCTCGATGTCGCAAATGACAATAGAATGGCTACCGGCTTTTATGTCATCGGATCCAACCGGTATCATTTTTCTTCAACGGGAGCGTTGTCACTTGGCTGGTTTATGAGCGATGGAGACTGGTATTACGCTGAGCCTTCTCAAGCGTCGGGCATTATAAAGACTGAATGGCTGAAGGACGGTGGTCAATACTATTATCTCGATCCTGCCGCCGACGGTAAAATGCTTCTTGGTCATTTTTCTGTAAATGGGAAAAGCTATTATGCAAAAGCTTCAGGCGCTGTTGCTTGTCGTGAATGGGTAGATGTCCAGGACTCGGTTCAGGATGAGCCATCTAAGGCTTTTGCTGGTTCTGATTGCTCATTGTGTGGAGCATTGCGTAATGGAAAACTGTTTACATCAAACGGCGATGGCGAATTGGCCGAAGCTCACGGGTTTGTGATGCTTGGAGGCTGTAAGTTCTATGCTGATTCAACCGATGGCTCCCCCTGCGCTGGATGGAAGAACGTTAACGGAAAATGGTACTTTTTTGATGAGACCGCTGGCTATGCACGATCTGGCTGGCTGTACAAGGATGGCTCCTGGTTCTATTTAGATCCGTCCACTTATGCTATGAAAACCGGTTGGGTTGCCGTTAACGGATCTTGGTATTACTTGAATTCGTCTGGTTATATGCAGACAGGATGGCTCAATCTGGGCGCCACCTGGTATTGGCTTGATGCTAGTGGAGCTATGGCTACTGGCTGGCGCGTTGTGGACGGATCCTGGAATTTCTTTATGGCTAACGGCGCGTGGGTGTCAGACTATATGGATGCTAAGGCTCAAAGTTATTCAAGCAATACAAATTGGCTGATACTTGTCGATACGTCACGTTGCGTTACGAGTATTTACACTGGATCCTGGAATAACTGGTCCTTAAACCGTCGATATGTATGTTCGACGGGAAAAGCTAGCACGCCTACGGTGATAGGGGAGTATCAAGTCTACGGTAAGGGATACTCCTTTGGGCATGGATATACTTGCTATTACTACACGCAGTTCTATGGTGATTACTTATTCCATTCCTCACCCTACTACGTCAACAGCAACCGCGTGATGGATCCCACGATGGGCGTTCCATCCTCTGCTGGATGCGTACGCCTTGAGATTCAGAATGCAAAATGGATTTACGATAACATTCCTTATGGAACAAAGGTTGTTACTTATTGATATTAGGCACTCGTTTTAAGAGACAGGGATAAATACTCTATTTTTAAAAGAGTTTCTTTTAACTGAGGGTGCTTTGATAATCTTTAAGCAATGAATTTGGGAGGATTTTTGGAAATAGAAATGGGAAATGATATTGGCGTATGCGTACTTCTCTCAGCTTATAAACCCGATCTTAAGTTTTTCGCGGAACAACTTGATTCGATAGATAAACAAACGTTTCCGCTTACGCTTCTAGTTAGAAATGACTGCCCTGAATCGGATTCATTAGAGCGGTTTATCCAAGCGCATATAACGAAAAACGCCTATCGGTATTATCACGGTGATAATAATCTCGGTTATGTCAAATCGTTCGAGGCGCTGCTCTCCTTGGCGGAAGGGGATTACGTAGTACTTTGCGATCAGGATGATATTTGGGAGCCTAATAGAGTTGAAGTTTCGCTCAACCATATGCTAGAAGAAGGCTCAATTCTAGATGTTTGTGATAGATCGGTAATTGACGAAAACGGAAATATTCTGGTAAAGAGTTATAGGAAAGCTCATCCTAATTCGCCGGAAGTAAATTGGTGCTCTGGAGAGGATATTACTGTACAGGCCGCAAGCGTATGTTACGGCATTGGTATGGCTCTCATGTTAGATGCGAGTGCGGCGAAGTCGATGATTCCCTTTCCGGAATCGACTGCACATGACTTGTGGTTGACATTGGGTTGCAGTGAACTGGGGAAGTGCAGCTTTACTATGACTCCTTTGGTTAAGTATCGTCGACATGGTGGTAACGAAACTGGATTCCTTGCAGGTGTTTCTTCAAAAGATGATTGGTATTCGACAAGAGTTAAAAACAGGGTTGATACTGCTAGGCGATTTGCCGATAGATTTCCCGATTCACCGCATCTAAAGGAAATATTGGGGTTCGCTGAAGCAAGGGAGCGGCGCTCCATAATTGGTTTACTTAAATACCGACGAGCTTGCCCGTCTATCGCTAAAGCAGATATCATTATACGTCTTATGCCGAATTGGCTGTTTATTTTGATTTTAAAAGAACTTAAAGCTGCGAGATAGCTCCGTATCCTCATTTCGACAGGTTTAGAAGGGCGCTTATATTTGTGAAGGCCACAGAGAAGACTCTTTCGATTAAACAAAATATGTTCTGGAATACCGTCGGTTCGTTGACTAATTTAGGCTGTCAGTGGCTTATCACCATTTTGGTCGTTCGGCTGTCTGATGGATATAGTGCTGCAGGCATTTATTCGCTGGCTATGTCTATTTTCAACATGTTTTCTCAATTAGCCCAATACAGGATGTACACGGTGCAAATTGCAGATGTTGAAAGGAAAAACTCTGCTGGTGAATACCTGACTTTTCGTTTCTTTACTACTTTTATAGCGTTTGCAATGTTAGCCGTCTATTCCATTGCAACGTGTCGTATTGGTACGGTGCCCGCTATTCTTCTGTATGCTCTCTATAAAACCGCTGGCTTAGTCATTGATGTCATGCATGCTAATGATCAGGTTGGTCATAGGATGGACTATATTGGGAAATCCCTCATAATGCAGGGCATCGGCTCTCTCCTTTCATTCATTCTTGTCTTTGGATTTTTTAATAGCCTCGAAGGTGCACTGTTGCTTATGACGGTAGTGACAATAGGCATCGGAGTTATTTACGATTATCCAAGATCAAATCGGATTTCTGCAATCAAGCTTGGAATTAGCCGAGCGAAGGTCAGAGCCTTCCTATGTAGCTGTTTGCCCATCGTTCTGGGCGGCATTGCTGCTTCTGCGGCGCCGAATATTCCCAGGCAGTATTTATCTTATTCATTCGGAGATTCTGCTCTGGGTATTTATGCATCAGTTGCTGCACCTGTGGCAATTATCCAAATGGGTGCGACCTATATTTATAATCCTTTATTAGGTTATCTAGTAGAGCGTTACCATTCTAGAGAAAAGTCCTTTTTTTCGCTCATAGGTAAAATACTTGCTGGCATCTTTTTTGTCGGTGTCATATCTTCAGTTGCCCTTTTCTTTTTCGGTAAATTATTGCTGTCACTGTTTTATGGCGCTGGAATAGCTAAACATACCGATCTCCTTCAGCCTATGTTGGCTTGTGCCTTTTTGACTGGCATCGCTTGGTTTGTCAACGATTTGTTGGTTTCTCTTGATAATTACCGAGGGGTATTTGTTGGCAGCATGCTGTCCTTAATTAGTGCTGTCGCTGTTATGGCTCCTGCGCAAATGCTGTTTGGCTTAAATGGCCCTACTGTATCGGCGCTTATATCCAATGCCATTTGCCTTATTTATCAGTCTTCTGTTTTGGGGAAACAGACGCAACAATGGTTCGGGGAAAAGAGATAGGCCGATGATGTCTAAAGCTCACGCGCTATTAAAGCTTCAAAACACTGAATTGGATATCCTTCAGGTTGTCGCCGCATTCTGCTCTAAGCACGGCATCAGGTGGTGGCTTGACGGTGGAACATGTTTAGGAGCAATGCGTCATAGGGGGTTTATCCCTTGGGATGATGATATAGATATCGGAATGATGCGTTCAGATTATGACCGCTTTTGCTCTTTAGCCGAGGGTGGGTTACCGGAAGGATATTCGCTCCATACATCGCGGAATACTACTGGCTATGCTGCGATGTTTGCTAAGGTGTATCGCGATGGAACTCGCTTCGAGAATCAAGAGGCTCGAGAGGCTTCCAGTTCGATGGGCATTTTTGTCGACATCTTTCCATATGACCAGCTCTATACAGATAAACGCCTTCGTGCAAAGCAAGTCCGAACTGCATCAATTGCACAGAAAAGAGCCTATTTATATCATTCTTCTTCCATTGTTGTCCCTCATAAAGGGTTCCTTGGTCAACTCGAGCAAATTGGTTGTTCTGCTATGCACGTGGTGGAACAACTGGTTTCTCGAGGCGCATGCTCTTACCAGGATTTGTTCGATTCCTGTATTGCCGACTCAAATACGGGTGAGGTCTCTGATTACTGTCTGACGTTAAGCTGGCCGAATATGGCGCCAGTGCCTATTTCAGAGATTTTCCTCTGAGCAGTGCGGTTTTCGAAGGCAGTGAATTCCCTGTTCCTCGTATGACGGATAAATATCTTACAACGATGTATGGCGATTGGGAAAAAAAATACCGTCACCGGATAATCGACATACCCATCTTCCGCTCTTGCTCGACTTTGGAGATGGGGAAGTCTGGACGGCACAGAATTAAGGATATGACATCTATATCAGATGAGGTTATGTGATGAGCTCCTCTATTTGTATTTTCACTCACCATTATCACCCGCAACTTAGTGGAATTGGTAATTTTGTCGATGGTCTCGCTCACGCCTTGACTGCACGCGGCGATAGGGTGGTTATCGTTACTAATGATTCGATGCGCGTGGGAGTCGGTCATTCAGTCGAAAACGGCCTGGAGGTAATTCGTCTTCCTTGCATTCCGTTACTTGATGGAAGACTTCCTCTTCCCAAAAAAACCAGTGATTATTACCGACTCCTGCAAACCCTTGATGATTATGAGTGGAATGGTGTTCTGATAAACACGAGACTTTTTCCCTCTCTCGCTCGAAGGGCTGAAGTTTGCTGCGGATCATAGTGCTAAGGCTGTTGTTCTCGACCACGGCTCAGCGTATCTCTCTTTCAATCAGCCATTTCTTGATTATTTTGTTCGCCGATATGAAGATTGGATTACTGATCGCGTAAAGTCGTTTGAACCTGATTTCTATGGGATTTCTTCTAAAAGTGTTGAATGGCTTCAGCACTTTAATATCACTGCAAAAGGCGTAATTTCAAACTCAATCAATGCCTCATTCTATAGGAGTATTTCTTCGGGGAGAGATTTCCGATCTGAATTAGGTATCCCTCAGTCATCTTTGGTTGTAGCTTTTGTCGGGCGGCTTATTCCTGAAAAGGGAATTTATTCAATTATTGAGGCGGCTCGCACAAAAGATATTACCAAGCGTGATATTTGTTTTGTTCTTGCAGGGGATGGTCCGCTGGCTAATGAGGTCAAGGAAGCTTGTTCGTCTAACTTGTTTTGGCTTGGGAGATGTAACACAGAGGATATTTCCTCCTTACTTCAGCAAGCAGATGTGCTTTGTCTTCCAACTCGTTCCGAAGGCTTTTCAACGGTACTTCTTGAAGCTTCAGCCTGCGGAACGCCTGCAGTGGTAACAGACGTGGGCGGGGCACGCGAGCTTATCTTAGATGATAGCTACGGCACAATAATTCGGTCCATGGCATCTGATGAGGTGGTTTCGGCATTATGCAGGCTTTTTGATGATCGAAAGCTGCTTTCTCTTCAGTCTCGAAACTCTAGGGCGCTTGTTGAAAATCGATATAACTGGGATGCCACTGCTATGGATGTCGAGAAGGCGTTTTGTATTTGCTAAGTGATACTTGGCTGGCTTTTGTTCGGATGAAGTTGATAATCAAGGGCTTTTGTTCGGCTTTTGCGTGAAGTTGGATATAAGTGCCGATTTTGGTATTGTCGATTCCTCCTATTTCATGAATATTTGCTCGCTTGAGCACCGCTGAATATCAAGAAGCACGCCGCTGTTATTGCGCCTGGCTTTGGGGCCGACATGGGTCTCGGCGCCTATTTATTGCTAGCGTCCGGCGTCGCGTCGCTGCTGCATGTTGGCCTCGCCTGTATCAACCCAGACCGCGTTTCCTTAAGCTAGTGCCAAAGATTAAGGCTATCGTTGGGATGGGGGGGGATAGTTGGAGCAGTTTTGTCCGATTAGAATGGCGTCGAAGTCTTATGCACCGCGCAATTGGGCGAGAGCCGCAGCGGATTTGTATCTCGCGATGGCAGATGGGGGCTCCAGGTGAACGTCAGCTGTATGCCAGCCGTGCAAACTAAATATCCAAGCTTGAGATGTAACTTCGCGATGGTTAGTCTGGATGCTGTAAACTTTATTCATTACTAGACAGTGCGTTGGACTGTAAGGGCCGCATTTTCTTCGAGCGTCGCTAAGGGCCAACTATTATTTGGAATGGATGAAACTCGATTGTCATTTGCTTTAACAAAAGATTCAAAAGGATATCCGCGTGTTCTGGTAATTATTCCCGCTTATAACGAGCAGGAATGCATTCTCAATACCGTTGCTTCTATTAAGGCTGCTGGATATGACTATGTCGTAATTAACGACGGCTCACAGGATGGGACACTTAGGCTTTGTCGAGAGCATGATGTCAACATATTGGATCTCCCACAGAACCTTGGTATCGGTGGGGCGGTCCAGGCGGGGCATAAGTATGCTCAGAGATTTGGTTATGATATTGACATTCAGGTTGACGGCGATGGCCAACATGATCCTTCTTATATACCTGAGCTTGTTAAGCTGATTGAGGGTGGGGCGAGTCTGGCGATAGGCTCTCGATTCTTGGTCGAGACCGACGGTTTCCAATCAACCTTTATGCGTCGTGTTGGAATCAGGTGGCTCTCTTTTTTGCTTAAGTTGCTTACAGGTAAGGCGGTCACCGATCCCACTTCTGGCTTTAGAGCCTGCAATAAAGACGCCATCGACTTATTCTGCAAGAGCTATCCTGATGATTATCCGGAGCCGGAATCGATAGCTTTGGCTATGAAGCTTGGTCTCCCCGTTATGGAGGCACCTGTAAAGATGAATGAGCGCCAGGGCGGGCGTTCATCCATTGGGGTTCTCTCTTCCGTCTACTACATGATTAAAGTTACGCTTGCTATTGTCCTTGTGTGTTGGATCCATAGGGGAGACCAATAATGAACTTTTTTTCTAAGGATTGGGGCAGCCATCATTTTTTGGTGGGTTCCTCGTTTATGTTCTTCGACTCGTATCCAAAGGAAAGATGCTTCTTAAGTATTCTTTGCTTTGGATTTTAATGTGCATGGCGGCCTTGCTTTGTGATTTATTCCCTCAGCTTAATTTTTATTGCTCCACGGCTATTGGGTTTGTTAACCCGGCCAATTTCCTCTTCCTGGGTGCAATTGTGCTGTTGCTTGCAATCTCTCTATCCCTTAGCGTTGCGGTGAGCCGTCATGTTTTGGCAATCAAAAGCCTTACACAAAGGATTGCCTTGCTCGAAAAAGAGCTTGAGAATCGGTTGGATTATTATGACTGAGCTTGATACAATTATTTGATTCAGTTTACTTTTAGTTCTTCAATGTTGCTAGTTGAGGAAAGTGGAAATCTGCCTTATACAAACGTTGCTTATACCCTTTGCTGAGGTCTGGATCGGTACCAAATCCGATGATTCTCATCGCGGGTTGCCATTTGCTTGTCAATGGAGGCGATATCCCTGCTCCGGCTGCAATGTTGTTTCAGCTGTTATGTCGTGGTCGAATAGTTTTGTATTAATAATGTAGAACAGATAATAGAATCAGCCGGAGGACTCCATTACAAAAGAGCGTAATTCCATTATCGAGCCATTTGGGTTAATTTCGATGTGGTGTGTAGTTACGCATCATTTTGTAATGCATAATGCAGATGATGTATCGGTTTTTGCTAGCCCTTTAACCCGTTAAATTTATTAGGACGATATCACTGGCCTGATGGCTGAACTACTACCACACTACCGCTACGCCCCAGTGGGGCTGGGTTTTAAATACGCCTTTGGAATGATATTGCTTTGGCTATCTTGCGGAAAACAATCTCGAAGAAGAGTGGGCTCCTTGACGTAGGTCGCGTCGAGCCAGACGTAGGGCACTGGCGAGCCCTCGAGCGGCCTTCCGTACAGATCCTCGATGCCTGGTCCAGGCTCGAGGCGATGGCGCTCACCTGGTCCTTCGAGAGCCTGGAGACGCCTATCTTCTCGGCTACCCTCTGCACCTTGCGGGTGCTCGTGCCGGTGGCGTACATCTCGGCGACGGCGGCAACGAGGGCGCGGTCCACGCGCCGGTGGCGCTCGATCACGTCGTCCGGGAAGAAGCTGCCGGAGCGGAGCTTCGGGATGCTGTTAGCGCCGGAATAATTTAGCCAAATATAGTCGGCCGAGATTGACCAATCCCGGCCGACCCATTTTAGCCAACACGCCCGCATCTATGACTTTCCTATCGCATTCCTACATCCCCTCGGGCTGGATCCCCCTCACCTTCACCGCCTGGGGGACGGCCTCCACCGAGTAGGTGTCAAGCTCCCTGCCGCGGTAGCTCGGGCCCCGCATCACGAACACCGACGCCTTGTCGAACAGCCTGTCGAGGGCGCAGAGGAGCGTGTCGTCGCCCGTGAAGAACTCATCCCACCCGCTCGGGGCGATGTTGCTCGTGAGGACCATCGCGTTCGGCCCCTCCTTCTCGTAGCGCCTGTCGACGACATCGAAGAACAGGTCGGTGCACGGCCTGTCGTAGACGCATCTCCCCACCTCGTCAACGATGAGGCGCGACGGCTTGACGAGCGAGGAGACGACCCGCGAGGTGTTTCCCCGCTGGACGGCCTTCTGGAACCTGTCCCTGAGCTCGGTCGCCTTTATGTAGTAGGTCTTGAGCCCCCGCATGCAGCACTCGCGCCCGTAGGCCTGCGCGAGGTGCGTCTTCCCTATGCCGCCGGGCCCGACGAAGGCGACGTTGCGGTGCGCGTAGAGGTCGGCCAGCGACGGGAGCTTGCCCAGCGCGGCCGCGTCCCGGCCCTGGATCCTGGAGAAGTCGAAGCCCTCGAAGGTCTTGGGCTCGCGCCTGGGCAGCCTGCTCAGCCTCAGCAGCGTCTCGATGGAGGCGAGCCTCCTCTTCTCCGCAAGGTAGGAGAAGGTGGCTGCCACGGCGGCCATCTCCCCGTCGCCGAGGTCGAGGTCCGAGGCGAGGGTCGCGAGCTCCTCCGCCCCGACGGCGATCCCGAGCCTCGACGCGGCGTCGCTCGCGAGCTCGTAGGGGCTCGCCCCCGCGCCCGCCATCATTCGGCCCTCCCGAAGTCGAACCTCTCGAAACCGGGTTTCGTCCTGGGCGGGGCGATTTGCTCGACCACGGTCCCCACCGGCTGGGTCGGCAGCTCCTCGGGCTGCGCCGGCGATGTCTCCCACTGCCCCTCGCACCAGCTGTCGGCGCCGGTGCCGACGGCGTGGGCGACGAGCTCGCGGGAGAGGTCGTCGCTGTATATGTGCACTGTTAGCGCTAATCTAAAATTGACCACTTTCGCAAACGCATCTCGCCGAATGCGCTAACGCGCTTTCGCCGACCCCGCTAACGTACTTTCACCAACTGCGCTAACGGAACTATGCTCCGATCGGGTATCCGACCCGGGAGGAGCGGGATATGGAGCGAAACGTAATGGGAGAGCTGAACGTCTACAGGGGGTCCGGCGCGAAGCCGAACTTCAGCGAGATCGCGAGGAGGCACGGCATGGACCGGCACACGGTCGCCAAGTACTGGCGGGAGGGCGAGTCCGCCGCCGACGGGAGGTCCGCGAGGGGCAGCGCCTTCGACCCGCTCGAGGAGGTGATCCGCGCGAAGGCCCAGCTGCCCGGGATGACCAAGATGGCAGTCTACGCGTTCCTGCGCGAGGGCCGCGGGGAGGGGCTGCCCGGGTACGGCGCCTTCACCGCGTGGTGCCGGGCCCGCGACGTGCCCTTCGGGGGCGCGGGCGGCCGCGAGCCGCACCCGCGGTTCGAGACGCCCCCGGGCAGGCAGCTGCAGTTCGACTGGAAGGAGGGCATGAGGCTCGTCGACTCGGAGGGCGAGGTCTTCGAGTTCAGCGTGTTCACCGCGACGCTCGGCTACTCCCGGAAGCACCGCTTCATACCGGTCAGGAGCCGCACGCTCGACGACCTGCTGTCCTGCCTGCTCGCCACCTTCACCCGCCTCGGCGGCGTCCCGGAGGAGTGCATCACGGACAACATGTCGTGCCTGGTGACCGTCTCGGGCCGCAGGAGGACCAGGCAGGAGAGGGCGTGGCGGTTCGCGCGGGAGGCCGGCTTCGAGCTCAGGCTCTGCGCGCCGCGCTCGCCGCAGACCAAGGGCAAGGACGAGTCGGCCAACCGCTTCCTGAACCGCCTGCTCGCCTACGGCGGCGAGTTCACCGGGTGGAGCGGCCTCGCCGAGGCGGTGGCCCGGGTCGAGGCCCAGGCCAACTCGGAGCCGAACCGCACCACCGGCCTGCCGCCCGACGCGCTGTTCATGCGGGAGAAGGAGAGCCTGCGGCCCATCGGGAACCTCCGGCTCCTCGAGTCGATGGTGGGCGACGTGAGCGTCCAGACCGTCCCGCCGACCATGCTCGTCAGGGCCGCCGGCAGGGAGTGGTCCGTGCCCAGGCGCTGCATCGGCCGGCGCGTGAGCGTCATAGCGATGCCCGGCGGCCAGGTCGTTGTGAGGATGGCCGGCGAGGAGGTCGCCGTCCACGACGCCGCGTCCGGGCCGTCGAGGCCCATCAACTACGACCCCGACCACTATGGGCAGGCCCTCGAGGGGAAGCGGGGCCTGGCCGACGCGGACATCGCCGAGGCCGCGCGCGCCAACCTCGCGCTGCTCGACTCGCTCGGAGGGGCGTGATGGGCGCCGTCGCGGAGGGCAGCCCCTCGATCAGGGCGCAGGCGAACCTCTCCGCGCTCGGGCTGCACGAGATGGCGGCGTCCCTGCCCGACTACGTGAGGATGGTCGCCGCGGGCGAGCGGGGCTTCGCCTCCGCCCTCGAGGAGATGACGCGCGTCGAGGTCGCCGCCCGGGAGGTCAGGATCACCAACCAGCGCATACGTTCGTCGGGGTTCCCCTACGTCAAGGGGCTGGCGGACTTCGACTGGGACTTCCAGCCGTCGGTCCCGCGCGCAGAGATCGAGGAGCTCGCGACCCTGAGGTTCGTCGAGCGGGCCGAGAACGTCCTGTTCGTGGGGAGCCCCGGCGTGGGCAAGACGCACCTCGCCGTCGCGCTGGGCATCGAGGCCGTCAGGGCGGGGCGCGAGGTCAGGTTCGTGGACTGCGCCCGGCTCGTCGAGGACCTGGAGGACGCCTCGTCGCGCGGCATCCTCAAGAAGAGGCTCAAGTACTACGCCCACTCGAGGCTGCTGATCATCGACGAGCTCGGCTACCTCGACGTCGGCAGCGCGGGCGCGGACCTGCTGTTCCAGCTGATATCGACGCGCTACGAGCAGCGCTCGACGATCATCACCGCCGACGTGGGGATCGGCGGCTGGGGCAGGGTGTTCGGGGACGACGTGGCGGCGAGCGCGATCGCGGACAGGGTGTGCCACCACTGCCACCTGGTCAAGATAGCCGGCAGGTCCTACAGGCTGAAGGACCTGCCGAGGGACGGCCCCGTCAAGCCGTGACCGGAATCGGTTGTTAGCGCTACTGTAAAAACAACCAATTTCGCCATCGCACTTTAGCCGATTCCGCCAACGCAATTTCCCCCGATCGGGGGTGCGGACGATTTCTTGGACCGCGCCTAGGCGTATCCAAGTGGAGTGGGTATGATGAATTGGACACCTAGTTAAGAGCGAAAGGTGTTCAAGATGACCCAAAGAAGAAAGCGATACGACAGGCAGTTCAAGGTCTCGGCGGCAAAGGTGGTCCTGTCCGGGGAAA
>ENA-OQEL01000038-OQEL01000038.1-human-gut-metagenome-genome-assembly--contig:-NODE-38-length-51147-cov-4.803469_pt1 | contig 51147 bp, 46 predicted proteins | sample MGYA00242796_ERZ504637 | MGnify/ENA primary metagenome ERZ504637 (study PRJEB26092, sample SAMD00036306) | human gut metagenome | host: Homo sapiens | study: EMG produced TPA metagenomics assembly of... | reverse complement strand
TGTTGTCCGCCTGACCCATTGTATAGCCTGCGAGCTTCTGCACTATCTGCATGACCTGTTCCTGGTATACTATACAGCCGTAGGTCGGCTCTAAAATACTCTCAAGCTCAGGTGTCACATAGCTTATCTCCTTTGGATTGTTCTTGCCCTTTATATAGTTGGGAATGAAATCCATAGGACCCGGACGGTATAGCGAAATACCGGCCACGATGTCCTCAAAGCTCTGTGGACTGAGTTCCTTCATGAAGCTTTGCATACCGGCAGACTCTAGCTGGAATACCCCTTCCGTCTTTCCTGTTCCGATAAAGTCAAGTGTACCCTTATCGTTGAAATCAATATGGTCGATATCCACATCAATCCCCCTTGATGCCTTGATATTCTTCACAGAATCCTTTAGCACCGTGAGTGTACGAAGCCCCAGAAAATCCATCTTTAAAAGGCCAAGCTCCTCGAGCTGTACCATGTTGTACTCTGCGGTAGGGCTTCCGTCGTTTGCCCTTCCAAGAGGCACATAATCGCTCGCCACACCCGGATAGATTACCACACCTGCTGCATGCACGGACGTGTGGTTTGGCAGTCCCTCAAGCCTTTTTGCCATATCTATCATTTCATGCACTCTCGCATCACTGTCGTAAATGCCCTTAAACTCCGGGTTCATCTGAAGAGCCTTGTCAATCGTGATATTAAGCTCCTGAGGCACCATCTTTGCAAGCCTGTCAGTCTCTGCATATGGGAAATCCAGCGCCTTTCCGACTGATTTTATGACTCCTCTTGCTGCCATCGTACCAAAGGTGACTATCTGTGTTACAGAATCGTGTCCGTACTTCTGCTGAACATACTCTATGGCGCGATATCTCTCCGCATACTCGAAATCCACATCGATATCAGGCATGGAAACTCGCTCAGGGTTAAGAAATCTTTCAAAAAGCAGATTGTATTTAACCGGATCAATATCCGTGATTCCGGTACAATAGCACACCCTGCTTCCCGCCGCCGAGCCTCGTCCCGGGCCTACCCAGCAGTCGTGCGTGCGGCACCAGTTGATATAATCCCACACGATAAGGATATACTCTATAAAGCCCATGGTCTTTATGGTACCAAGCTCATAGTCCATATCTGCATGTATCTTTTTAAGCTCCTTTGCACTGTACTCGCCACAGTCTATGTATTTCTCCCTAAAGCCCTTCTCGCAAAGCTCTGTAAGGAAGGCTTCGGCACTATCATAGCCCTCTGGCACCTCATACTTTGGAATCTTGTAATTGCCAAACTCAAGCGTCACATTGCATCTGTCGGCAATTTTCTGTGTATTCTCAATAGCCTCTGTAGCATATGGGAAAAGCGCTCTCATCTGCTCTTCGCTCTTTACGAAAAACTGTCCGCCATCATAGCGCATCCTGTCCTCGTCAGACACCTTTTTCCCGGTCTGGATGCACAAAAGCACATCATGTGCCTCCGCATCGGACTCGTAGGTGTAGTGCACATCATTAGTACACACTAACCCTATTTCAAGCTCCTTGCTCATCCTAAGAAGCTGCTGATTCACAAGCTTCTGGTCATCAATGCCATGGTCCTGCAGCTCAAGGAAGAAGTTGTCTTTTCCAAAGCAGTCCTGATACTTCCTTGCAATCTCCTTCGCCTCGTCATAAAAGCCTCTGACGATGTATCTGGGGATTTCTCCTGCCAGACAGGCAGACAGGCATATAAGCCCCTCGTGATATCTCTCAAGCGTCTCAAAATCCACTCTCGGCCTGTAATAATAGCCCTCTGTGAACCCTATTGACACTATCTTCATGAGATTAGCATAGCCTGTATTATTTTCAGCTAGCAGAATCAGATGATAATACCTGTCATCACCGTGGCTTGTCTCCCTGTCAAAGCGCGAATTTGGTGCCACATATACCTCGCAGCCTATGACCGGATTGATATCATTTGCCTTTGCCGTCTTGTAAAACTCCACCACACCGTACATATTGCCATGGTCTGTGATTGCGGCAGAGTTCATGCCAAGCTCCTTGACGCGCTTTACATATTCTTTTATCTTGTTTGACCCATCGAGCAGACTGTACTCGGTATGGGTGTGAAGATGACAAAATGACATTTGGATTCCTCTTTCTTTATTTTTGTATCGCCGCCCGCCCTTCATGGGGTGTGCGGCTATCTCCTTAAAATAAAAGGAGATAAGTTTATCAGCTTCCCAGCTCTATGTGTATAAACACCGCAAGCGAATTGGGCTCCTGCATATATGTGATAGTGCCGCCTCTTGCCGTCGGAATCAGATATTTATAGTCACCCTTCTCGAAAAGACTGTGACATGCAGTATCATAGGTTTCTCTGTCCGAAAACTTGAACGTGATATAGTTAGATGACGTTGTCATGCCCTGTAAGACTTTAAGGTCGTAGGATGTAAAATACAGCCCATTCCTGTAATAATAGTCATCCTCCACTGACGCTTCCTGCGGCAGCATATCCTCATTGTCCAATGTACGTGTAAGCTTTACCACATCAAGCGGCACTCCGAACCAGCTGTATGATATGCCCTTTCCCAGATAATCACCATCACCGTAGGTACAGTCCACTGCACACCACGCACCGTCCAGATATACCATATTCCAGGCGTGGTTTGCATCAGATGTGGTGCCTGTCACAATAAGTGAGCTGATACCGGCCCGGTCACACAGATACTTAAACATCATCGCATAGCCCTGACAGACCGTCCTACCAAGCACTGCTGAGTACATATCCTGGTTGTGAGGAGAATTTTCCTCATACTCGGCATGCTCTATCACATATTCATAGAAATGCACAGCCTTGTCATAATCCGATGCACCTTCATCGATACCTGCCATACAGGCTGACACATAGCCTGAAATCGTACTTATTGCGTTGTCGATATCAGACTCAGACATATTGTATACAGGCGAAAAAATGATGCTGTTTCTCACAGTATACTGACTCTTTTCTATGTAGAAAAACTGTGGATTGTCCAGCAGCACAAACTGCTGTATACGGCTTACGTTGTCAGTGTCTGTAGTATTTAACGAAATTCCATCCATGCGCTTTTGCATCATCGCATAAATCTGCCTGTAAATAAGCTTGTCATCATCTGACAGCTTCTCGTAGTAGTAGTGATATTCCCCTGTAAATACTGACTCATCGTACTCTGTCTGTTCGCCGTTTAAATAGTCTGTTGTGGTCTGCATCTGCCCCTTTACTGCCCTGTGTATAGCTGTAGGAAAATCAGCTATAGCACCTGTAAACCCTCCTGCCTTTAAGCATTTTGCAGCGAACATAAAGCAACAGGCAGCAAACACAAGTGCCGGTATGATTTTTAAAAGCTTTTTCATCTATTCCCCCATTTTAATCGTTGTCTGTCACTCTGTTAGGTGTGAACAGCAGCCATAGCAAGCCTGCATATCAGATACAGTACAAAAAGATGCACCGGGTAAAAGGCGTAAAAGACATATTTTAGTGAAATGCCTCTTTTTCCATTGTAATAGCGAAGCGGTATAAGCATAAACAGTGCAAAAAACTCTATGGTACCTGAGAAAAGTCCAAGCAGTATGACTGCCACGGCAAATGCAACATCCCGGTTTGAAGAAAGCAGGTACATCATGACAATGCACCCTACACCCGCCGCACCATAATCACAGCAAAGCACAAACTCTGCAATAATCATCATAACAAGCACCACTGATACCATTACTATACACCTGATCAGTGTGACAAAAAACCACTTGACTGCAGAGGATGCCTTTTCTATTTTATCGACCGACTTAAGCCAATCAAGCACTGTGATGGCAAGCAAGCCTAAAAGCAGTGTAAAAAAACACATTGTTGCTCTTAAATTCGAGCACTGTATTGTTTATTGCAAGGTCAAACGGTATCTCAGAGATAAGCGCGAATATAAACATCCTCGCAGCATATTTTTCCCTGCTGTGTGTATATTTGAAACCCTCCACAAGCAGGAAGCAGAAAACAGGAAAGGCCATGCGCCCTATAGAACGCATGACCCAGTAGATATCAATAAGCGTTTGTCCACCTATCCCGTTATTTATCATCTGAAGAATAACCGTTGCCGCAGTATGGTCTATGAGCATGGTAAAAATGGCTATAAGCTTAAGTGTGCTTCCACTGATACCAGACTTTGCGATAACTTTTTCCAAAATCCTATACTCCTGCCATATTTACGGTAATCCTGTCAAGATGCCAGATATCGTCCACATATTCCTGAATTGTTCTGTCTGAAGAGAACTTTCCTACATGTGCGATATTGAGCAGTGCACTCTTTCTCCATGCGCTCTTGTTCTTATAATAATCATTAATCTTCTGCTGTGCATTTGCATATGAGCGGAAGTCTGCGAGGATAAAGTAGCGGTCAGCCACCTGTCCCTGCTGTGGATTGAGCAGTGAGTTGTAAAGCTCCCTGAAAAGCTCATGGTCATTTGGTGAGTATGTGCCGTCTACGAGCTGGTTTACTACCTTTCTTAGCTCGGCATCGTTATTATATACATCAACAGGATTGTAGTCATGTCTGTTCTCGTGTGAGATGACCTCATCAGAGCTCATTCCAAAGATAAACATATTGTCAGCCCCTACCTCATCGAACATCTCGACATTGGCACCATCCATAGTTCCGATAGTGAGCGCTCCATTGAGCATAAACTTCATGTTTCCTGTTCCGGATGCCTCCTTGCTCGCTGTGGAAATCTGCTCGCTGACATCTGCTGCCGCAAAAATAATCTCGGCATTGGATACCTTGTAATCCTCGATAAATACTACCTTGAGCTTGCCGCCAATAGAAGCATCGTTATTTATCACATCAGCCACACTGTTGATGAGCTTTATTGTTTTCTTTGCATTTCTGTAGCCTGCTGCTGCCTTTGCTCCAAAAATGAATGTTCTAGGATAAAAATCCATAGACGGATTTTCCTTAATCTTGTTGTACAGATACATCACATGAAGGATGTTCATGAGCTGTCTCTTGTACTCGTGAAGTCTCTTAACCTGCACATCAAAGATAGAATCCGGATTTACATCAATACCATTGTGCTCCTTGATATACTTTGCTAAACGCACCTTGTTTGCTCTCTTAATCTCAGCAAACTCCTGCTGTGCAACAGGGCTGTCCGCATAAGCCTTGAGCTTTGAAAGCATTGTAAGATCTGTAATCCAGCCGGCTCCCTACCTTTTTTGTTGCCCAGTCTGCAAGGAGTGGATTTGCATGTGCTAAGAATCTACGCTGTGTGATTCCGTTTGTCTTGTTATTGAACTTCTCAGGGAACATCTCATAGAAATCATGAAGCTCCTGATTCTTAAGTATCTCTGTGTGAAGCTTTGCAACACCGTTTACAGAATAGCCTGCAACGATAGCCATATTTGCCATCTTGACCTGTCCGTCATAGAGGATAGCCATCTTTCTTACCTTGTCCTCATTGCCAGGATATCTCTCATTAATCTGCATCACAAATCTTCTGTTTATCTCGTCAACAATCTGGTATACACGAGGAAGCAGTCTCTGGAATATCTCAATTGGCCACTTCTCAAGCGCCTCAGCCATGATTGTATGGTTAGTGTAGGCTACACATCTTGTAGTGATATCCCATGCATCATCCCATGACAGATGTTCCTCGTCCACAAGGATTCTCATAAGCTCTGCGACTGCAACTGTAGGGTGAGTATCGTTCATCTGGAAAACGACCTTATTCGGAAGATCTTTTAAATCGCTGTGATGCTTTTTAAACCTTGCAAGTGCACGCTGGATGCTTGCTGATACAAAGAAATACTGTTGCTTTAAGCGAAGCTCCTTGCCCTTTACATGGTTATCGTTTGGATAGAGCACCTCAACAAGGTTTCTTGCAAGATTTTCCTGCTCCACTGCCTTGTCGTAGTCACCCTGGTCAAAGGACTCGAGCGAGAAGCCGTTTTTTGGCTCTGCATCCCATATCATGAGAGAATTGACCACATTGTTGTCATAACCGACTATAGGCATATCATAAGGCACTGCAAGCACCGACTGATAGTCCTTCTGCTCGAAATGAAGCTCTCCGTTTTCATCTGTGCTCTCCTGCACATATCCTCCAAACTTGACCTCATAGCAGTACTCCGGACGACGAAGCTCGAATGGATATCCGTCCTTGAGCCAGTTGTCAGGCACCTCAATCTGGAAGCCGTCTGAAATCTGCTGCTTGAACATACCATATCTGTATCTGATTCCACAGCCGTATGCAGGATATCCAAGTGTGGCAAGTGAATCCATGAAACACGCTGCCAGTCTTCCGAGTCCACCGTTTCCAAGTGCCGGATCAGGCTCCTGGTCCTCAATAGCATTGATATCCACACCAATCTCATTGAGAGCCTCCTTGACCTCCTTGTATGCTGAGAGGTTTATAAGGTTGTTGCCGAGAGCTCTTCCCATCAAAAACTCCATGGACATATAGTAAACAACCTTTGGATCGTCCTTGTCCATCACTCTCTGTGTGGCAATCCACTCATCCATGATGACATCCTTTACGGCCTCTGATACAGCCTGATAAAGTTCCTGCTGTGTGGCATCATCTATAGTCTTACGATATTTATTTTTTAAATTGTCTGATACAGTCTTAATAAACACCTTTTTGCTAAACGTATTATCTCTCATCATATTCCTCCTTATGGCACTAAAAGGGAGCAAATTAATGCTCCCTCTCGTGCAGAGATTATTGTTTTTCAACTGCAAGCTTAACAGCCTCACCATTAATCTTCCAATCCTTTTCATAACCCTTAAGTTCGCCTGATTTAATTGATACGGCAAGAACCTCGGTCTTGATTTCATCACCAAACTTTTCAAATACATTTGAAAGCTTCTCATCTGCCTCGTATGTCACAGCGATGTGGTCCATAACCTCAAAGCCTGCGTCCTTACGCATTGTCTGGATCTTACTGATGATTTCTCTTACGAAACCTTCCTCGATAAGCTCAGGAGTGAGGTTGGTGTCAAGAACAACGGTTATATTGTTGTCAGACTGTGTCACATAGCCCTCCATCTGAGTCATCTCGATAAGTAAATCCTCTTTAGATAATACAACTTCATCGCTAATGCTGTCAAGCTTGAGAGAGCCGGTGCTGTTAAGCTCCTCCATGGCCTTATGACCATCAAGCTCAGCTAAAACTGCCTTAATCTGGCCAAGGTATTTACCATACTTAGGACCCACTGTTCTAAGCTGTGGCTTGAATTTGTAGGTGGTGTAGTGTGATACATCATCAGTGAACTCAACCTCTTTTACGTTGAGCTCGTCTGCGATGATATCCACATAAAATTCATCCAGTTTTTCCGGAGCCTTTACAAACATTTTTCCGATTGGCTGACGGTTTTTGATATTTGCCTCGTTACGGCATGCACGTCCGAGTACTACAACCTTTAGTACCTCATCCATATCAGCTTCGAGCTTTTTGTCAATCAGCTTCTCATCAACTACAGGATAGTCGCACAGATGAATTGACTCCGGTGCGCTCTTGTCGATAGAGCAGACAAGATTTCTGTAGATATCCTCTGTCATGAAAGGAATCATAGGTGCTGCCGCCTTTGATATGGTGACAAGTGCTGTATAAAGTGTCATGTATGCGTTTATCTTGTCCTGCTCCATGCCCTTTGCCCAGAAACGCTCACGGCTGCGGCGTACATACCAGTTACTCAAGTCGTCTACGAACTCCTGAAGGTACTTTGCCGCCTCCGGAATCTTGTAGTTTGACAGGCACTCATCCACGCCTGCCACTGCTGAGTTGAGCTTTGAAAGAATCCACTTGTCCATTACTGCAAGCTTATCATACTCAAGGCTGTATTTTGTAGCATCAAAATTGTCGATATTTGCATAAAGAACGAAGAATGCGTATGTGTTCCAGAGTGTTCCCATAAACTTACGCTGTCCCTCAAGCACGAGCTTTCCTGAAAACTTCTTTGGAATCCATGGAGCTGATGCTGTGTAGAAATACCATCTGATGGCATCTGCACCGTATGTCTCAAGTGCATCAAACGGATCTACCGCGTTGCCCTTTGACTTGGACATCTTCTGTCCGTTCTCATCCTGTACGTGTCCAAGCACGATGACATTCTCATAAGGGGCCTTGTTGAAAAGGAGTGTAGACTCAGCCATGAGTGAATGGAACCATCCACGTGTCTGGTCAACTGCCTCTGAGATAAACTTGGCCGGGAACTGCTTCTCAAATACTTCCTTGTTCTCGAATGGATAGTGGTGCTGTGCAAATGGCATGGCTCCTGAATCAAACCAGCAGTCAAGTACCTCTGGTACACGGTGCATATCCTTGCCACATTCAGGACACTTGATTGTCACAGCGTCGATGTATGGTCTGTGAAGCTCTACCTCTGCTGCCTTTGGATCTCCTGCTTTTTCGGCGAGCTCTGCACGGCTTCCGATACACTCTCTGTGTCCGCATTCACACTCCCAGATATTGAGTGGTGTGCCCCAGTAACGGTTACGTGAGATAGCCCAATCCTGTATATTCTCAAGCCAGTTTCCGAAACGTCCTGAACCGATAGACTCAGGAATCCAGTTTACTGTATTGTTGTTTCTGATAAGGTCATCCTTTACTGCTGTCTCCTTGATGTACCATGACTCTCTTGCATAGTAGATAAGAGGCTTGTCACATCTCCAGCAGTGTGGATACTCATGCTCAAATTTCGGAGCATCGAAGAGCTGCTTTCTGCCGCTTAAGTCCTTTAATACCTCAGGATCTGCATCCTTTACCCACATACCGGCAAACGGAGTCTCGGCTGTAAGCTCTCCCTTGTCGTTTACAAACTGTACAAATGGAAGGTCATAATTTCTTCCGACATTGGCATCATCCTCACCAAATGCAGGAGCGATATGAACGATTCCTGTACCGTCTGACATAGTAACATATGTGTCACATGTCACGAAAAAGCCCTTCTTGCCCTGCTTATCGGCAACCTGCTTAGCACAGTCATAAAGCGGCTCATACTCCTTGTACTCAAGATCCTTTCCTTTGTATGTCTCAAGCACCTCATATGCCTTCTTGCCTGCTTCTGCGTCCTCTTTTGAAAGAAGCTGTGAGAGCACCTTGTCTGCAAGTGCCTCTGCCATATAATATGTGTAGCCATCAACAGCCTTTACCTTTACATATGTGTCATTAGGGTTCACACAGAGTGCCACGTTGCTTGGAAGTGTCCATGGAGTTGTGGTCCATGCGAGGAAATATGCATCCTCTCCTACTACCTTAAAACGTACTACTGCTGATTTTTCTTTAACTGTCTTGTAGCCCTGTGCCACCTCCTGTGCAGAAAGCGGTGTTCCACAACGAGGACAGTAAGGAACAATCTTGAAGCCCTTGTAAAGAAGTCCCTTATTCCAGATTTCCTTGAGAGCCCACCACTCTGACTCAATGAAATTGTCGTCATATGTGACGTATGGATTGTCCATATCAGCCCAGAAACCTACTGTGTTGGAGAAATCCTCCCACATACCCTTGTATTTCCATACAGACTCTTTACATTTCTTGATGAATGGCTCAAGTCCGTAGTTCTCAATCTGATCCTTGCCGTCAAGGCCGAGAAGCTTCTCCACCTCGATCTCAACAGGAAGTCCGTGTGTATCCCAGCCTGCTTTACGTGGCACATATTTGCCCTTCATGGTCTGGAATCTTGGAATCATATCCTTTATGGTACGTGTCTCAACATGTCCGATGTGAGGCTTTCCGTTTGCTGTAGGAGGTCCATCATAGAATGTGTATGTCTCTCCTTCTTTTCTGTTTTCCATAGATTTTCTGAAGATATTGTTCTCTCTCCAGAACTGCTCTGTCTTCTTCTCGCGTTCAACGAAGTTCATATTGGTGTCAACTTTGTTGTACATGACTATCTCTCCTTATTCTATATTGTTCGTGAACATCCCAACATGCACCTCAAATTCGACTCTTACGAGGCTTCCTTGTGGCTTACTCCACTAGAATTTTCGGTTTATTGAATATTCACAAAAAGGCACACATTCCTGTAATTAGGAACGCGTGCCTGATACGTCTATACCACCTATTACAATGTACTTAAGGGAAATACCCTTGCATACCCGCCCCTGTAACGTAGGGAATACGTCAGAACCTACTCTCGCAACGCTGTATGGCGATTTTAGCCTGCGGCTCAGAAGTGATTTTCAAAATGGCTCTACTCATACCGGCTCTCACCTGTCCCAGCTCTCTTTGACTTTCCCGCCATCTCTACTGTCTTCGTCACTGCCTTTTACTAACTGTGTTTAAGTATATAACTGAAAAGCCACTGTTGTCAAGATGTAATTGATTCTGTAATAATTTGATAATAATTAACTCTAATAAATGCCATCATACTCAAAATTCTGATAATCATAATCGTCATAATCAAAAGAATCATAATCATAATCGTAATCCTCATAGGAATCGTCATCATTATAATACTCATAGCCCTCATCAAAGCCCTTCATGAACTCCTTTTCAAAATCTGTGCTTACGTTTGAGCCTGCTATAACCCAGAATATGATGCTGACTATAACTGAGATAGCTGCTGTTGCTATACCAACTATACCAAACACCTTGTTGTTGCCCTTTATGATATGTATAATACCAAAAATGATAGCAAGCAGAGCTGTCACATAATTGATGCATGTACAAAACAGTACAATAGATGCGATTCCAAGTACCAGAGAAGCTATACCAAAGCCATTGCTGTTCTTTGGCGGCTGGTTGTATGGATTAGCTCCATACTGTGGCTGATTGTATGCTGTCTGTCCGTATGCGGTCTGATTGTAGCCACCCTGTCCGTTTGGCTGCTGGCCATACTGCGTCTGTCCGTAAGCTGACTGATTAAATGAGCCCTGAGCATATGTGTTCTGGTTGTATGTACCCTGGGCATTTGGATTCTGATTGTATGCGCCCTGGGCATTTGGATTCTGATTGTATGCACCCTGGGCATTTGGATTCTGATTGTATGTACCCTGATTTGCATAACCATATGCACTGCCCGGATTATTGACATATCCGTCTGTGCTGCCTGTCTGGTCTGATGACTGTCCATATGCATTCCCACTTTCCTGCTGGGATACAGACTGATTATATGTGTCTGTCGGCTGACTGTATGTGTCCTGCGGCTGGCTGTATGTGTCTGAGCCATTTGCTGTTCCTGAAGACTGACCGAATACACCTGTATTGTCCGGTGTGCCTGACGACCGGTTGTCATTGTTCATATAATTGTTATCGTCCATAACTTCCTCCATATATCCTATTGTTTATGTAGCCATTGTGTTATTGTGTTAGAAATATTTTATCATATATTACAATAATGTAAATATTTTTATCATAAAAAATATGTAAAAATGGCAGGAGCAAATGCGCTCCTGCCGTAAAAAACATATTACTGCTCTTAGAAATCAAATTTCTGATTAAGCTCTTCCTCACTCTCCTCAACAGAGTTTTTGAGGTCATCCGCAAGCATATAGATATTTTCCAGTACCTTCTTGCACTTTGCCATGCTCTCGACTGTGGTATCAGCCATGCGAAGTCCCTCTGTTGAAGAAGCTGCGACCTCTTCTCCTGTAGCTGAAAGGTGTGTGATATTGTCTGATATGACTGTTGTTGAATCAAGAATCTTTTTGATACTCTCCTCAGCCACATTGATATCCTTCATCAACAGCTCAACGGCCTCTCCCATGGCATTAAACTTGTCTCTTGTATCGTCGATAAGCTCATTCTGCTTCTCTACCGATGATACTGAGTTCTCGATACTCTCGTTGGCACGCCTTGTGTCCTCATTGAGCTTGTTTATAATCTCTGTAATATTGGCTGATGCATCCTTTGTCTGCTCTGAGAGCTGTCTGATTTCATCTGCAACTACCGCAAAGCCCTTTCCTGCTTCACCTGCCCTGGCCGCCTCAATTGAAGCATTGAGAGCAAGCAGATTTGTCTGGTTAGAAATATTGATAATCGACTCAACAAAGCTCTTTACTTCCTCTACCTTAGCTGTAAGACTCTGGATAACTGACACTGTAACATTGCTTGCCTCTGCCACGTTGTGTGCCTGCTCCTTGAGTTCTTCCACAACATCAGCTCCCTGCTTTACGGTCTCATCAGTCTGGCGTGAGGCATCTATCATAGCCTTGATTCCACTTTCTGCATTGTCTGTATTTCCCTGAATATCAACACACATAGCTGCCTGCTTCTGGATAGCCTCCGCAGTGCTCTCTGTGCTGTCTGCTATCTCCTGGATTGAACTATGGCTCACCGCAACAGACTCATCGAGATCATTTAACATGGTCATAGCCTCGTCAAAGTGCTTTGAAATATTCTCCGCAACCATTACCATCTTCTTATTGCTGTCCACCTGTGCCATAGCAGATTCTTTGATTTCTTCCATATTTTCATCGAAGAAATGGGTAAGAAGAATCGTGATGCTGTCTGACGCATATCCCACAAGTACAAGTACAAAAACTGCTATCACATCATTCTGAAGAACTGTACCCCCTATTCCAAGCTGCATTACAAGCCTGATGACGCTGGATATGATTATTACTGCGTTCATCACCATCATCATCTTTATATCCAGATATATCATCGCTGCAATAACAAGCGGCAGGGCATATGTCCATGTACCGATTGTTGAATTGATCAGTGCGATAATAAAATATCCTGCTGTCATGGCGCTTACAAGTATAAGCGCACCTGTTCTGCTGTCTCTTTTTGTAATAAATGCAATTACAGCTATTACTATTACTGCTATTGCCGCAACAAGCTGTATACTTATCCTGGTAATATCAGCATCTTTTGTCCCAACTGCTGCAAATAACGTAAATGCTATATATGCAAATACTATGATTACCGCCAGGAATACACGTTTGTTGGCTCTGTTATACTGTTGACTATTCATAAAATCCCCCTTCTTTTGTTTGAGTTTTTAGAGTAGCTTTATTATACAACATTTTTTTATAATAATCCACTACTATTTAGTGCCAACGTACCATTTTTCTCATTTTGCTCCTGATTTGAAGAAAATTCTCCTTTCAAATAAACATTTACACAAAAACACCCGGCAGTTATCCTGCCGGGCATCCTGTAAAAAAATATTTATTCTTTAACTCCACCAAGTGTAAGTCCTGTAACAAAGTATTTCTGTAAAAACGGGTAAATACATATGATTGGAAGCATTGTTATAATTGTTGCTGCGGCACGAACTGAGGTAGGTGTAACTGCGCCTACAGCATTTTTCAATGTTTCTGCTGATCCTCCCTGATTTGTTACAGCTGAAAGAAGCTTCATAAGCTCATACTGTAATGTAGTAAGCTTTGTACTCATACGGTTATAAAGCATTGCATCAAACCATGAGTTCCACTGTCCTACTGCTACGAATAAAGCTACTGTCGCATATACCGGTTTGCAGAGAGGTGAATAAATCTTCAGAAAAATGGTGGTATATCCTGCACCGTCAAGCTGCGCTGATTCCTCTAAGCTGTCAGGAATTCCATTCATATAGGTCCTGATAACAAGCATGTTAAACGCACTGACCATTCCAGGGACTACATAAACCCAAAAACTATTGGTAAGCCCAAGTCCCTTGTACAGGAGGAAGGTAGGGATTAATCCACCATTGACATACATTGTGATAACCCAAAACAGGGATAAACCTCTTTTGAACAAAAATCTTTTTCTGCTGACTATAAAAGCAAGGATTGCATTTGCCACCAGTGCTAAGACTGTTCCAATTATTGTTCTGGCAACAGTAACGTATGCTCCTGTTATAAGATTATCTTTTTGTAAAACCGTTATATAATTCTTCCAGGTAAACTTTCTTGGTAAGAGGTAAATTCCACCTCTTAATGCATCTGTACCATCATTAAGCGATATCGCAAGTGTATTAAGCACCGGATAAAGCGTTATGATCAAAAACAATACCATAATGATGCAATTTACAATTGGAAATATACTTATCTTCTTTTTCTTTTTGCTCTTTACAGAGCCTGCTGTTATATCTGCCATCGTACAAGACCTCCTTAAAATCAACTGCTCTTCACCATTATGTTGGCAATTTTATTTGCAATAAATATAAGAATTATACTTACCACACTCTTGAATATACCTGCTGCAGTACCTATTGCATAATCTCCCTGGCTTATGCCCCATTTAAGTACATAAATATCAATAGTCTGTGATACTTTCTGTATCAGACCGTTTCCTAAGAGATACTGTATCTCAAATCCTGCATTTAAAACATTACCTACATTCATAAGAAGAAGGATTATGATAGTTGGTTTGATTCCCGGCAGTGTTACGTACTTGATCTTTGCCCAGCGTCCCGCTCCATCAATAGATGCTGCTTCGTAAAGTGAAGGATCTATTGATGTAATGGCTGCAAGATATATGATTGCATTCCATCCTGTTTCTTTCCATACATTGGCAAATGCCACTATCGGCCAGAAATATCCCGTATGTGCGAAAAAGTTTATCGGTTGGTCTATAATATGCATATTTACAAGGAACTCATTTACAATACCTGTTCCTGAAAGCATATCGTGTAAAATACCTGTTACAATGATCCATGAAAGGAAATGTGGAAGATATGATATAGTCTGTACTACTTTCTTTCCACCCTTTGATGCAATCTCATTAAGTAAGATTGCAAATGCTATGGCTGTGACAAAAGTTACAACCAGATTGATAACGCCCATTGCGAGTGTATTTCTTATAACACGGATAAATGTCATATCCGAGAACAGCATCTTGAATTTGTCCAATCCAACAAATGCAGAATGAAATATACCAAGTCTTGGTTTGTAATCCTGAAATGCCATTGCCCAGCCAGCGAGCGGCAGATAATAGAATACGACTCCATATGCCACCATTATTGCTGCCCAGAACAGCAGCACTTTCTGGCGTTTGACTTCTTTCCATGTAATTTTTGTTCTAGGTTTTCTGACCTTTTCTTTTTTATTTTCTCTCGTTAATGACATGACACCACTCCTTAAAAGGCAGCAGGCAGATACAACGCTATTACATCTGCCTGCCTTAAATTTCATTTAAGCTTTATTTGAACTTAGCAGCCTGCTCTAATCTTTTATCAAGCTCAGTCTGTAATTCATCCAGGAAATCCTGTGGATTGCATGCATTGTATGCATCCATGTATGTATCCCATGCTTTGTCAAAGTTTTTTGCCATAACAACCTGTGGAAGCTGCTCATGCTTAACTTCGCCAATCTTTGTCCAGGCTACTCCACCAGGAGTGCTTGTGTTAAAGTTGTTAGAGTATGACCACATCGGATACCAATCTCCAGGTGCATTGTTTGTTCCAAGCATTTCAACGTATGTCTTAACACCATAGGCATCGAAAGCCTCTTGTACATCCTTGTTAAGACCATCATAGAACTCTCTTGCCTGTCCATCAGCTTTGTTGGCATTGATTCCATCATCACTTGTTCCACTGTACTGTGGGAAGTATGAGTATGGGCATGAATGAGAGGCCTTGTATGCTGTATCAGAAGCCTTCTTTCTCTCATCTGCTGTTTTGTAAAACTCACCATTCTCATCTACTTCATAGTCAGTACCCTTGACACCCCAGAATCTGAGATTGTGGATATCCTGATCAAGAAGATCATTTACAAACTTCATGGCCGCATCTACATCATCACAGGATGTTGTAACAGCAAGACCTGTTGACTCGTTGAAAGCGCCGCCTGCATTGTGCCACTGATTGTCACGGCCGTCAATTGTTACAGGTACCGGAATGTAATCGCATCCCTGCTCATCAAGACCTGCCTGTTTAATTGCATCACCTGCTGTGTATGCGAAATCCCACCACTGGTCAATCATTCCAAGTACACGTCCTGTAGAAAGCTTAGAGATATATTCATCATATGTCTGTGTGAATGACTCAGGATCTACAATTCCCTTCTGATACTCTTCATTGAGCTTCTTGAAATATTTAACTGCTGTATCTGATGTATTATAGTCAAGTACTTTCTTTGTATCAGGATCTACCATACATGATCCATCGTTTGGATATCCGTCAAGGAACTGTGGTGCATTCTCAAGACAGAAATATCTCCAGTCATCACAAAGGATTGTATATGGAATATTTTCTGTTCCATCAGCCATTGTTGGATTTGCCTCATTATATTTCTCGATGAGGTCAAAATACTGATCCAGTGTCTTGATCTCCGGATAGTTAGCCCATTTAAGTACTCTTGCCTGGATCCAGAATGCCTCGTCATTGTGTGTGCAGACTTTCTCGTCTCCCTTTATGCAGCTAAACTGTGGTATCCAATAGATATGTCCGTCATCCTGACGAAGTTTTTCCCACTCAAGATCTGTGAAAAGATTTTTGATGTTTGGATATTTCTCGATGTAGTCATCCAGTGGAACAAGTGCGCCTGCATCATATAACTGCATCTGTCCGCTTGCACCTTCAATGAAATCAGGATATTCGCCACCTGCGATCATTGTTCCGATTGCCTCATCTGCTGTCTGTCCGGTAAGCCAGGTTTCCTTTACCCTTACACCTGTCTTTTCCTCGATGATCTTCTGGATTTCATTATCATCATTGATTTCAGTTCCCGGTACAGCAAAGAATGCATCAAACTCTTTCGCACTTCCAGTTTCAGTGCCACCTTTTTTGCCACTATCATTGCCACATCCGGCAAACAGTGTTGCTGCCATGGTAGCCACAAGCAGCATGCTTACAATTCTTTTTCTTTTCATATTGTATTGTCCTCCCTTTTGATAACTTAATTTTATACTTTTTAAGTTTTCAAACAATCGGAGTAACTATAGTCAAAAACAGGGTAAACTATAGTTTCTCGAAAGAACTATAATTTACCCTGTTTTGCAGTAATATATATTATTCTCCACTTTGCATCTGGCGTCTGAAACGCGCCGGTGTGCAGCCTTTTACCTGTATAAACCTGTTCACAAAATAATCCATATCATGATATCCGACTTCCTCTGCTATCTGTATTATCTTCTTATCAGTCCTAAGCAGAAGCTCTGCCGCCCGTTCCATCCTGTAATTGTTCAGATAATCCTTAAAGGACTGTCCGTATTTTTTTCTGAAAAGCTGCCCTAAGTATGCACTGTTTACATAATACTTCTCACTCAGGCTCTTAAGCGTGATGTTCGTGGCATAATTGTCTCTTACTTCCTTTTCTACCATGCCGATCACACCTCTTGACACATTTTTTCTAAGCTGCGACAGATAATCACCATACTCACAGCAAAATCTGGTCATATGCGCACGGCTTCCCCTCTCAATACCGGTCTTAAAGCTGCTCTCACTTATGAGTCGCAAAATCTCCTGCTGATTTACATTATCATCCTGCTCACTTGCCAGGTGTATGAACTGAAACAACAGATAATTAATATTTAAGTTCATGCTTTCCCCATTCATACCCATGCTGGACATCTCATCATAAAATTTGGCAACTGCATTTCTTATCTCAAGATGGTTATTCTGTTCCACTGTCCTAAGCAGCTTATCAAGACTATCTTTACAAAGCACTATTCCATCTGCCGATATCTTTACTTCATCCTCATAGTAATATATGCTCTTTACTATGCGAAAGCCCTGAAACGACCTGAGCATACATGCATTGCCGTATGACCTGGCTATCTTTGATATATCTGATACTTTTCTTCCGACCAGCATAACTATATTCTTTTGTGTATTATCACATATATACCTTCTCAGATCCTCCAGATATTTTCTCTCGGTTTTTGCGGCTTCCTCTGCCATATAATCTGAGAATATAAAGCCTATGTCATACACTTTTTCATTTACCGATACATCAAATACACAATGTGCCGAATCAGCCCCCAGAAAAGCAACACAGCTTTCGTACATCTTGCGCTGTAAGCTTCTCATATCACTATCGAGTATCTCATCACCTGCCGGAAGCTGCTCCATCTGTATTTCAACATACCTTGCTCCACCCTCACACCTCATATTTTCTTTTACATAGTTCAGGTTTACTTCATCATATTTGCCCTGTATCAGAGATATCAGGTGTCTTGCAAGGTATGCCTGTTTCATCTTTTTGTTATCCTCGTTGATCTGGTTTTTCTCGTTTTTGAGCACAAGAACCTTGTTTAGTACCTTAAGCAGCATCTCCTTATCCACCGGCTTTAGTATGTAATCCGTACAGTCATTCTGCATGGCCTGCTGCGCATAGCTAAAATCTGCATAACCGCTTAATATCACAAAATACACATCTGATTTTTTATCTTTTCTCAAAGTCTCAAGCAGCTCAAGTCCTGTCATCTCCGGCATCCTTATATCGGCTATGACCAGATCCACATTCTCATTTTCCAGAAACTGCAGGGCTTCCTTTCCATTTGAAGCCGTTCCTGCTATCTCAAATTCTTCATTTTCCCAATCAATGAGCACCTTAAGCCCCTGTATTATGAAAGGCTCATCATCCACCAATAATACTTTAAGCATTTTAAATCTCCCTATAAATATGTTTCCGGTATTTTTATCATCACAGTCGTACCGCAGCCTTCCTCACTGTCCACATCAAATACTGCTTTAGATTCCGTTACCATTTTGATACGCAGGCAGGCATTTATCACACCCACTCTGCCACCGGTCTTTAACATATCGATATCTGCATTTTTCATGTTACTTTTCATTTTTTCAAGAGCATCCGGATCAATTCCGCTACCTGTATCCTCAACCTCTATATGCATGAACCCGGCTTTTTTGAATATACGCACAAATATCCAGCCCGGAGCAGCTTTACTTTCTATGCCATGCACACAGGCATTTTCAACAAAGGTTACAAGCGTAAGTTTTGGCACCTGACATTCCATGCAGTCTGCTTCTATATCTATGTTATAGTTCAGTCGCTCGCCAAACCGGTATTTCTGCAATGCCAGATAGGCTTTTACAAATTCACATTCCTTTGCAACGGTTACAGCATCATTTCCCCACTCCACATACTGTCTTTGCATGATGGCGAGTTTTTCGACCATATCAGCCGTCTCATTTTCCTTTTTCAGCAGACTGTGCATTCGTATGCTCTCAAGCGCATTAAACAGAAAGTGCGGATTTATCTGGCTGTGCAGTGCAAGAAGCTCTGCGTTTTTCTGACTTACAAGCATCTCCTGCTCTTTTAGCTTATTCTTATATACAGTCTGGATCAAGTCATTTGTGCGGCTTACCATCCTGTTGTAATTTTTTATCATGCTGCCGATCTCATCTTTGCTCTCCCTGTCAGTCATAGATACAAGCTTTTCGCTGTCAACTGACTTAAATACCTTTGAAAGCTGTAATATCCTGCTCGTAAAGGAATGGTTAAAGATACTGAACAGACAAAGTGGAAAGAATACATTTATAAGCATCAGAAAAACAATAATCGGTGCATTGTGCATAAGCATGCTCCATATATTACTGCGTGTCTTAAACACATATATATCAAGATCACAGCCATACAAAGAGAGCTTCTGCCTGTATACGGAGTCGCTTATTTTCCCAATCGCCTCCAATGTCTTAAATGGTTTGTTGACTCCACTGTAGGCCCCATTTGACAGCACTATGTCATCTCCATGGCAGATAAGCACTTCATTATCATAATTCATATTCTTAAAAGTACGCATCATGCTGCCATAATTAAACTCTATCTTGAGTACCTTTTCGATATCAGATGAGTAAAAATCCAGCTTTTTCATATAAATCATATGTCTTTCATCTGACAATCCGGCTACGCCTTTTTCATATACAAAAAAGAGTCCTCCGCTTTCCTTCTGCTCCAGAAGTCTGTAAGAATCCGTATTTCTTACAGCAGACATATCATTTACTTTTCCGCCATTTACTATTGTAGGATTGTCAGCATACAGAAAAAATACTATATTGCTCATTCCAAGTGTGTTTTCAAAAAGTGTATCCTGAAAGAAGCTCTGATACTCTGATACATACTCAGCAGAGCTTGTGTATTCCTTTGATATAAAATCGTCTATGCGCTTGCTGGTATAGATACTCTTAGCTGCCTCTCCTGCGTTATTGACCATGCTGCTCAGATTATATCCCACAGCACTTGCTATGCTCGACATTTCATGTCTGCTGCTTTCTTTTTCAGCATTATTTACGATGGAAAGCACCACTGCATCAGTCACTATGAGCGGCAGCATGACACACAGTACATAAAATATGTAAAATTTTTTTCTGAGTGAATAATCATCAAGCTTTCTCTCAATGGCATTCCATATTGATTTTCTCATAAACAGTTCCTCTGAAATCACTTAAAGGAGCCGACATATGCCCGCTCCTAAAGTCTATTTTAACTTATCATTAATTATAAAATAACATATTTATTATTAATAATCTACCCCTGTTTTCTCTCCACATCTTGCGATCTCAATGCGCTCTGTCCTCTTGCCTGTGAGCTTTGTGCTTCTGTCATCAGGCTGCTGTCCTCCTGCGGATATCTCATAAATTCCCGGCACAGCAACACAGCTTCCATCCTCTTCTATCACAGCAAAGTCCCTTGGCGAAAGAGTCAGCTTTACTTTCTTAGTCTCATGTGGCTCAAGCTTTACAACCTCAATCCCCTTTAGCTGATATCCCGGCTCATACTCTGCAGCATCAACGTGCCTGATATAGAGCTGAACTATCTCATTTACAGTATATCTGCTGTCATTTGTCACATTTACAAACACCTCGACAGGTTCGTTTACATCACTTTCTGCTTTATCCACTGACAGTCCATCATAGTTTGTCTCACCATAATGCAGTCCATATCCAAATGGATATAACACATTCTCATTTGTATAGCGATATGTCCTGTGAGCCATTGAATAATCCGTAAACTCCGGGAGATTTTCGGTGCCCTGATAAAATGTAACCGGCAGTTTTCCACTCGGACTATACTCTCCGAATATAGCTTCTGCAACAGCCTTTCCGCCTCTGGCTCCCGGATACCAGCTGTCTATAATGGCGTCCACATGCTCTTCTGCCCAGGAAAGATCTATCGCACTTCCTGCTGACAGCACAAGTATTACCGGCTTTCCTACTGCTGCAACAGCCTCTAAAAGTTCCTCCTGAAGTCCCGGAAGCATAAGCCCCAGCTTGTCACCGCTTGCATATTCATTTCCGGCATCACCCTCTTCACCTTCTATAGTTGCATCAAGTCCAAGACACATTACGACCACATCTGACTGTTCTGCCATGATGAGTGCTTCCTTAAATCTGTCCTTTTCCTCTGCAAGTCCCTGTACTTTGTCCTTGTACAGATGGCAGCCCTCTGCATAAAGCACTCTTGTATCCTCTCCAAGATATTGCTGCAATCCCTCAAGTGGAGTGATATATCTTGATGAGGTACCATAATAATTTCCTATAAGCGCATCCCTGGAGTTGGCATTTGGTCCGATGACCGCAATAGTTTTAACATTTTTCTGTCAAGAGGCAGGAAATTGTCCTTATTCTTTAAAAGTACAAGACTTCTTCTGGCAGCCTCCACAGAAAGCTCCACATGCTCCTTACATTCTACAACCTCATACGATATGTCCTCATATGGCGATGGATAATCCTTCATCATGCCCAGACGGATACGCACCTCCATCAGCCTTTCTACTGCTGCCGTGATCGCCTCGTCTGAAACCAGTCCCTTGTCATAAGCATCCTTAAGATGTAAAATGCACTTCCACAGTTTAAGTCACAGCCGTTGTTTACAGCCATAGCAGCCGATTCCTCAACTGTATCCGTCACATGATGGTGTTCGTGGAAATCAAGTATTGCCCAGCAGTCTGACACCACATGACCTTCAAATCCAAACTCGTCACGCAGTATATCCTTAAGCAGTGTCCTGCTTCCGCAGGCAGGTTCTCCATTTACCCTGTTGTAAGCCCCCATGACAGCCTCAACCTTTGCATCCTTTACACATCGCTTGAAGGCATACAAATATGTATCATACATATCATGCTTTGATGCTTTCGCATCAAACTCATGTCTTATGGCTTCCGGACCGCTGTGTACCGCAAAATGCTTTGCACAGGCTGCCGATTTTAAGTGATCCGGATCATCTCCCTGTAATCCCCTTATATATGCGCAGCCAAGCTTACCTGTCAGGTACGGATCTTCCCCGTATGTCTCATGTCCCCTGCCCCATCTTGGATCTCTGAATATATTTACATTAGGTGCCCAGAAGGTAAGTCCCTTGTATATTCCGTGATCACCCTTTTTTGAAAATTCATTGAACTTTCCACGACCCTCCGTTGATACAACATCTCCGATCTTTTCTATCAGGTCAGTATCAAAAGTTGCCGCAAGACCTATCGCCTGAGGAAATACTGTAGCAACACCGGCTCTTGCTACTCCATGAAGAGCCTCATTCCACCAGTTGTATTCCGGTATCCCCAGTCTTTCTATAGCCGGTGACTCATACAGCATCTGACTTATCTTCTCATCTATTGTCATCTGCGATACTAGTTTTTTTGCATATTCTATAGTTTTTTTACTCATAGTGACTTCTCCTTTAATTTATATAATGATTTTACCAGATTCATGCAGTATTTTCTTTCTAATTGTTGCCCCACAATGTTCAAAAATTGCTATTTGTGCTATAATAACTATATTCACGCAAATGCGCATAAATATCAGCCGTATGGAGACAAGTATATATGATCGAAAATCTGAATGGAATACATGAGACAGTAAAATATAAAGAAAACAGCAATGTAAAGCTTTTTATAAATGCGGAAGCAGAAGATTATCCCATTCACTGGCATACTCCCATGGAGATTATCATGCCACTTGAAGGCGGCTATACAGTGCAGATTGGGGATGATTTGGTACATCTTAATGAGAGTGATATTATCTTTATAGCTTCCGGTGTAAAACACAGGCTTATCGCACCTGACACCGGAAAAAGGCTTATCCTGCAGATTGAGTGGTCTGCTGTCTCAAAAAGTAAAGGAATTAAATTCCATACTTACCCTTATAGCACCTGCTATAACGCTAACCCCGGAAACTTCCGGTGATATCCACAGCAATATCCGTAAACTGCTGCTTGATATATCAGATGAATACCAGACCGACTCATTTCTATCAGAAGCCGTGATCTACTCCAAAATGCTTGAAGTACTTGTCCTTATTGGAAGACATCATACTGCCAGCAGTTGTAATTTTAATGTCGGCAGACACAAACAGCAGGAATATCTGGAGCGTTTTCTGTCTATCTGTGAGTATATCGATACACATTGCACTGAGGACATAACACTTGATGAAATCTCAAAAATAGCCGGATTCAGTAAATATCACTTTACCCGGCTATTTAAGCAGTTTACCAATAATACCTTTTACAAATACTTAAATCAGAAAAGAATAGAGCTTGCCCTGACCCTTCTGGCTAATCCCAATATATCTGTCACCGAGACTGCAATGCAGTCAGGCTTTGCAAATCCATCCACTTTCATAAGGGTGTTCAAAGCTGAAAAGGGCTGCACCCCGACTGAATTTCGCAAAATGTTTATTGGGTGAGCATTATGTATGAAAATTCTGCATAGTTATCACTATTGCTGCCATTTGAGGATGCATACATACCGACCGTACAGCCCACAAAGCCACCTGCTTCTTCTGTGGTATATGGCAGCAGACTTATTTTTCTGCGACTTTTACGCTCTTTTCGGCCGTACCTATCCATATAGATGCTTCCTGTTCCTTACAGATCATACATATATTCCACAGTGGATTTTTTTCTGTAATGCTGTACTCCATAATATCTGCCACTGCTATTTTTTTGTCAGTTCCCTTAATATGTGTAGTCACCACAAATACCAGCCTCCCGGCTTCCATTGTTATCTCAGCGCGAAGATGATTCTCATTGTTCTGGAAAAGTACAAGTCCTGCCGTCTCATTATCCGATTGTGGGATAAAACGCACTGCTGTCTTTACCGTAAACTCATAGCCCTTCTGTCTTAGTCCAAGAAATGCGCTTGTGCCAAGATCAGTGATCTGCTCTTTGTTTGTGTACAGTCTCAGTACTCCCGGATTTTCCTTAAGGGAGTAAAAAGACTCGTTGCGTTTTCCTATTCCAACCAGCCTCTTATCAGGCTTGGCTTCGCAGAAAGTTATAAAATCATTTTCTGATATCTCATCTATAAATCTGCACTCTTCAAGCGGTATATCTACCGTATCCTCAAGGTGTCCTATCCCGGGTGCTATTACCGGCCATTCGTTTTCCCATATTGTTTTTGCAATAAAGGTTTCCCTGCCCATGCTGCTGTGCTTTTTGCATGGTCTTGACGCAAGCATGACCACATACCAGTTTCCGTTTATATCATCCACCAGATCACCATGTCCTGCATAGATGACCGGATAATCCATCCCCAGATTTCTGTGTGTAAATATCGGATTTCTCGGACATCCTTCAAACCATTTAAAAAGCTCCGTGCTTCTTGCTATCGTTATACTGTGCTCCGGTCCAGTGCCGCCCTCTGCATGCATCAGATAATAATATCCGTTTATCTTGTAAATATGTGGTCCTTCCGGCCATATGCAGCCCTTTACAGCACCTTTCCATATGGCCATGCTCCTGCCCTTAAGCTTCATGGTTCCAAGATCAAGCTCCTGTATCCATATCTCCCAGTCTCCATTGTAGCGTACTCCTTCAGGGTTTGGGCGTGTGCCACAGTAATAACATCTGCCGTCATCATCAAAGAAAAGGCTTGGGTCTATTCCGACTGCTTCTTCTCCCAAATAATACGGATCAGACCACGGTCCTGCCGGATCCTGCGCTGTCACTATAAAATTGCCGCCATGCGATACATTGGTCGTTATCATATAAAAAGTTCCTTCATGATATCTTATGGTCGGTGCAAAAATACCTCTCGATATTTCTTCATTTTCCACACATAGCTGCGATGGTCTGTCAAGTATATTGCCAATCTGCTCCCAATGAGCCAGATCCCGGCTATGAAATATGGGAACACCCGGTGCATACACAAAGCTTGATGTCACCAGATAATAGTCTTCCCCGACTCTACATATTGATGGATCAGGATAAAAACCTGAAAGTATTGGATTTTTGCTGTTACCATGTCTCTTACCTCTCATTCTCTATAATATATATCCAAAGCCAAGTATCGTAAACTGCTTGTCTCTGTCTTCCTCTGCAATTTCAATTCTTACAACATGATTTTCACTGGTCTTATTGTTAAATATTATTACCGCATTGCAGTGCTGCCAGTTATTGATATGTGGATCAGCCGTAAAATGATATTCTCCGTCCACATATACCTTCGCCTTTCCCACGTTTACCTCTCCCGAATCCTTAAATACAAGGAGAAGTGCCCTGCACTCCATCTCAAGCTCGAAATACGCTTTTACCCTGTTTAATGTATTTTTGTGCCATTCATACATCCAGTTATACGGGAATTCCGGAGTCAGCGAAAGCTGATCATCCATCTCAACGCTTTGCAGCTGTGTATCTGTCGAATCGAAGCCACCCTCGTCAATATATGCCTTTGCATATATATCCTTTTTGTCGAGCAGTCTTATATTTTCAAAGCTGTTTCCTATTACCGGTGCAAGATTTAGTTTTTTCCTGCAATATTTTTTCCTCTGTCAGTCCCAGTTCAAATGCATCCAAACTTGCATGCCCTGCCTGATCTATTTTTTCAAAAAGATACTCTATGCAGTCTGCCATGACGGAATGACCTGCATTGCCCGGATGAAACATATCATAGAAAAACTGATTTTTGGTTATTACCCTTCCCTCGTCATTTTTTAATGCAAACTGAGGGGAAACCGCATCCAGCACGCTTACCATAGGCAGATCATAGAGCTTTCCAACCGGGCTTAGGCGGTCTTGAAGGTTCCAGTCATTTGCAAATACTGAAAAAAGCAATATGACTGCCGGTTTACATGGCAGATTAAGTACTTTACGTACAAGGCTTTCATAGCAGTCACCCTTTGTCTCATCTCCCTCATCATTTACAGCAAATTCAATAACTACTATATCAGGCTGCTGTCCGTCTCTTAGTACATCCCTGTCAAATCTGATCATTCCCAGCTCCGATGGTGTGCCACCCACACCGGCTTTTATGAATTTCACATTATTCTTTGCGGAAAAACGCTTCTGGAAAAGCTGATAGGATTTGTATGCGTAGCACTCTGTATTTATAGGTGCCGCACCTGCTCCCTGTGTGATAGATCCACCGATGTATGCAAGTGTTACCTCTTTTCCGGCTCTAGTCTTTTCGATGGCTTTTCTTATGCGGTATGCATTTCCCATATTCATAAGCGAATGGCTTATCATCCTGCAGTATTCATCAGAGTTCATATCCACATCTGTTTCCTCAATATCTGCCGGAGCCTCATAGCCGTCATTCAGATACAGTCTGACACTCGCTTTTCCCATGATATCCGGTGTATTAAATATGAACTTTATCTGTCCCGGTATATCATCATCCGGTGTCCACTTATAATCTGACAGGTATATCTTTCTCTCCATTCCATCGCCTGTCAGCTTTACCTTAAGATTAGTACCGCCTCCGTACAGGTCCTGCTTTCCGTACATCTGAAACACAAATTCGATCTGTTCGTTTTGATTATCTGTTTCCACAGATACACCTATGCTGTGTACAAGCCTGCCAAAACCTTCCACTGTCTCTAACAGTCCCAGTTCCTCTTTATTTTCTATATTTCCGGCTATCTGTGCACTGTTTATCAGTCTTCCGTCGCTTTCATATATAAAATGTATAATGCTTCCATCTTCCTGTACTGAGCCGTATATATCCTTATCCTTCATGATGTAGAAATACGGTCTTTTTCTTTCCGGATCCTTTGGTGCTTTTGGACCTGCCATCTTGCTGCCTCCTTGTTGTGTCAATTTTATCAGCTATAATGATTATATGATACAAAAACTCCCGGTGCTTTGCACCGGGAGAAATTATAGATATTTGTCCTGTCTTTTATAGTTTATGACTGCTTCATCATTCCAGCTTAAGGTTCTTGTATATTAAAATCAATAAATCCTGTAATTTCCTGAAAGTGCTAACATTGCAAACATGTAAAGGAAATTGTCATAGTATCTCCTGTCACCTGTCCTAAGCGGAGTGTTCCAGAACTTTTCAACACATTGCTTTGCATATTTTCCATCTGCTGCGAGTGAAGCTTCTGCATTAACAGCAATGATTGCTACCGGATGAAGTGCCTTCTCATCAAGCGGTGTACCATCTATAAGAAATACCCCATCCCAATTGTCCTTCTGATCCTCACAATAAAACTTCTGAAGGTTTTCTGCCGTTTTAATCTGCCACGGATCTGCATCAAACCACAGATGATCCATCGCTATATTGGCGATCGTGCGGTATGCATCACTGTAATACCAGTCATGTCTTCCAAATTATTTCCCTTATGACCCGTATGAGGCTTTCCGTCATAATCTGCATATTCTGCGCTAAGTCCTGTCTTTTCATGGCATGCACTGTGCAGATACGCTCTGCTGGCAGCTGCTGCTTCTTTCCAGAAGTCTCGGTCCTCCTCATAAGCCCTTTGGGCAAAAAGGTTCATAAAAATGCGGCAGATGGTATGAAGGATCACTGAAATCCATATTTGTGACAAACTTTATCAGCTTGTTGGAAGGCTCCCACATTGGCTCTCCGCTGTGCTCCCGGCTCACCCTTGTGTACACACTCCCCTTAAGATATTTTTGTGCCTCTTTGCTATAGCAGAATATACCATCGCCATCTCCCCATCTTTTAGAGGCGAAAAACAATGCCATTGCAAAATACTCTTCACCATCAGGTGCCGGTCCATCGGCATTTCGCTTTCCATTTGTCTGACATGACCACGCAAAATAATTTTTTCGCCGGACCATCTTCTATGTACATATATGTGCGCACCCATTTCCACAGTCTGTCAAACTCTGCTTTTTTGATCCAGCTGTACACATACCATCATGCCATATGACATTCCCTCGGTTCTCACATCATGATTGCCGGTATCCTCCATATATCCCATATCATCACCGGCTTCATGATAAAAACGTTCATCATCATTCCCATAGAATATCGTGTTAAAAGTATCCTCTACTCTTTTTTGAATTTCTTCTTCCGGATACCCATACTCTTTGAATATATTTCTGTATTTGCCTGTCTTATATGCTCCTGCCAATTTTCTCTCCATTTTGTCGCTGTTTTACTGTATCCCGCACATGAAATTTACAAATCTGTGTCTGCATGATGTCCAGGATTCATTATCTCCTTTTTTGAACCATTCTTTCTGTGCACTGTCCTTAATTCCGTATATGGCTGTTATGTTCCCGATGATATCATCAGATATCGTGCTGTCTGCCATTATTATCATAATTCCTTTTATCCTGCCTTCGCCTGACAGATTATCCATGATATTTGCTATCTTTCCCTGATGTATCCAGCAAAAATTTCTTTCGTCCGCAGCACACTCAAGCACACATACTCTGCCGGTGTCACAGTTATCCTCCCCATAACCGGCTGGTGTATAAACATAATTCATACTGACCTGTCCGTCTCCATCACACGAATAATGGATATGTATCTGACCATGATCTGTTTCCTTAAGCTCATGCCAGCTAAAGTTCCTCTCAGGTACCTCAGCAAAGTTTACAGCCCTGTTATATCCGAACCCGACAGGTGCCGCAGGATTTACTACAGGTGTTCCATTTACCATAAATGTCACATAGTTAAATCCCTCTGCCGGATTGCCTATTGTTTTTTCCCAATAACCATCATTTTTCTTTGATCTGTAAAGAAGCTCCTCCGTGCCATTTTCAAGAACTACGCTCACGCTTTTTGCATCAGGTGCAAAAAGATTTACTTCAATGCTGTTATCCTCCGTCACACGGATACCATGTATGACATCCGGATATTTGCCAGCCGGTTTTCCATCCTCGTCATTTTCGAACTGTATCTGCCTGTACACCGGATCAAAAAATACCATGCTCTCATCCGCCTGTACCGGTGTGGTAAAATCAATATTCTTTGATCTGACCGGGACAGCTTTATCAATATCATCAAGTTCTGCGTCATCCCATGTAAAAAGCATCTGTGCGAAATCCTTAAAGCTCTTTCTCCATACATGCCATTCATGATAGCCCTCATATACTTTTGGTGTACTGTTTTTCCCCTGTCGTGAAAATTCCTTTACCATCTCATTGATTCCAAGCAGTATCTCTTTTTCTTCATCTCCTGCCGACATAAAGACAGCTTCAAACCGATATGGGCTGTCGATGATTTTTTTCATTAGATGTATTGCAACACCTGAAAATACTCCAACTGCTGAAAAAAGCTCCGGGTGTCTTGCCGCTATATCCGTAGCCTGTCCTGAACCAAGTGAAAGTCCTGCCACAGCACGGTTGTTTCTTCCTTTTTTGACCTTAAAATTTTCCTCTATATAAGGAATTATGCTATTTACAAGCTCACTGTCAAAATCTCCAGGAAAAAATACAGGGTATTCGTTATCCTTAAATGCGTAGCCACTGCTTGCAACTATGATCATCGGCACACATTTTTTGTCTGCTATCAGATTGTCCATGATGAAATTCATCTTACCCTGCCATACCCATCCGGTCTCATTCTCCCCAACACCATGCTGTAAATACAATACAGGATACCTTCCATCTCCACTCTCATATCCGGGTGGAGTATACACATAGCTCTCCTTTATGTGACCGTTTACCTGTGAGGTATATTTGCACAGACTTACCGTTCCATGCGGCACATCCCTGACAAAATAGAAATCCTCGCCCTCTTTTGGCACTTCAAATGTGTTTATTGCAGCAAAACAGCCATATGATATAGCCGCATGAGGATTTGTTATACAGACATCATCTACATACCAGAAATAATAATGCATTGCCCAGTGGAAATCTTTAATGTTTGCCGAAAATCCACCCTGCATATCAGGCTTTAACTGTATGCGTTCTGAGCTGAAATAGCCTCCCATTCCGGCTACTTCTACTTTATTGGCATTTGGCGCATAGATATAAAAGGTAACGCTTCCATCATCCTCAAGTGCGACCGAGCATCTGTTATTGTCCATTGATGATGGTATCGTGCCTATATACAAAGCACCATTTTTTAAATCATCCAAAATAAAATCCCCCCATTCGTTTATTGATATATACAAGTGTAAACGAACAGGGGCTTGTTATTCTATTAATAAATTGCCAAACAGTATTCAAATATTGCTAATTTTCATTTACCTTTTGCTGTAAATAATCAAAATATATCTGTGGATTGCAGGCATTGTACTCCTCCATATACTGATCCCAGGCAGCATCAAAATCATCTGCCATGATAACCTGCGGCAGCCATATTTTCTTTACTGCCACAATATTATTCTTTACTTTCCCACATTCAGAGGTCAAAGGAATTGAATCTGAATATGAATACATCGGATACCACGAGCCGGGAGCCTCATTTTTTCCAAGCATATCTACATAGTTTTCCACTCCATAGGCTTTAAAACATTCCTGAATATCAACAGGCTGATTTTTGAAAAACTCATCCTGCTGAAACTCCATTGAAAACGCATTTATACCATCATCAAGCATTCCCTCCACTCTTGGAAAGTATGAGTACGAACACATATGCGCTGCCTTATATGAGCTGTCATTTTTTTTTCTCTGCCTGCTCATTGGTAAGGTAAAACAAACCGTTTTCATCGACTGAATAGTCCTTGCCCTCCTCTCCCCAGAACCTTTCTCTTATGATATCAGGTTCCAGAAGATCACTGATAAACTTCATCGCACCTTCGATATCTTTACAGGAGGTGGTAATGGACACTCCTGAAGAATAATCTATTTCTGCCATCCTGTTTGTATGCCATCTGTTGTGAATACCATCATCAATCGTGACAGGAAGAGGAACATAATCACACCCAAGCTGTGCCAGATTCTGTTTTTTGAATACAGGATCTATTACATAATAAAACTGCCACCACTGGTCGACCATCCCAAGCACAGCTCCTGTTGACAGCTTATCCAGATATTGATCATAGGTGGCATTAAACGCCCCGGGCTCCATTATTCCCTTATGGAACTCTTCGTTAAGCTTTCCGAAATATCTTTTGGCTGTGTCGGTCACATTGTAATCCATCACTTTTTTGGTTTCCGTGTCTACCATACAGCTTCCATCGTTTGGAAATCCGTCAAGAAACTGCGGCACATTTTCAAGGCAAAAATACCGCCAGTCATCACAAAGCATCGTAAATGGTATATTTTCTGTTCCATCCGGCATTGTTGGATTTGCCTGTACATAGCTTTCTATCAGGTCAAAGTACTGCTCTATCGTTGTAATCTTTGGATATCCAGCCCATTTTAATACTCTTGTCTGAATCCAGAAGGCTTCACCATTATGCAGCATCTCCACATCATCCCCATGTGATACTCCAAACTGTGGAATCCAATATATGTGTCCATCCGGCTGTCTGAACTTTTCCCATTGTTCATCACTGAGATATTCTTTTATGTTCGGATAATCGTCCCAGTATTCATCTATTGGAATGAGTGCATCTGCCTCATACAGCGCAGTCTCACCCAATACAAAATCCGGATATTCCCCGGTTGCTATGAGAGAATTTATTGCATCGTCCTTATCCTGTCCAACAAGCCAGGTTTCCTCACATTCAGCACCGATCTGCTCTGCTATGAGCTGCTTTATATCATTATCCGGATCTATATTATCTCCTTCTACAGAAAAAAAAGCCGTAAAATGCTTTATTTCTTTTTATCTGACGCTTTAAAATTAACACCGGCTATAAGTCCGATAAACAATGCCACTGTAACCGCTGCGGAAACCAATCTTTTTTTCATACCATGTTTTCTCCCTATTTTCTTTTGTTCAGTCTCTGCTATAAAATTGCATAATAGTCATTATATCCCATAAAAAATATTTTTACAAATCCTAAAATAAATATATCTAATAACTAGGGTATAAAACAATAATTTATCCTGCTGACATTTTCTCTGTCATACATTATAATTTATACAATTTTAAAAATCAGGAGGACCATATAATGATCATACATGAAATAACAGAAGAATGTTTTAAGAAATATGGAAAGGTGATCGACTCTATAGATCTTACAGAGCTGGTCAGCACAATGCAGACAGTAGAAATTCCTGCTGATGTGGTTTATGAGCCATCCATTTCTGCGCTCGAAAATCTAAAATGCGCTACAGAATTACAACAGAAAACATACGGGGAGCTTCCTATACAGATAGGCTGGTGCATAGGCAACAATCATAAGCTCAATGCTGTTGAGTATCACAGATGCTCTGAGGTCAATATTGCCGCAACTGATGCCATACTGATACTCGGCCGACAGCAGGATATCTCTGTGGAAAATACATATGATACCTCTTTGATGGAAGCTTTCAGGATTCCTTCAGGAACAGCAGTCGAGCTTTATGCCACAACACTGCACTACGCACCATGTAATGCATCTGATGGCGGATTTCTGGTAGCCGTTGTACTTCCAAAAGGCACAAATGAAGCCCTGGAACATCCACACACCGGCGGAGAAGATGCTCTTCTTGCAGCTAAAAACAAATGGCTTATCGGACATCCCGAAGGTGGACTTCCTGAGGGATCATACATAGGGCTTACAGGTGAAAATCTGGAAATTAAATAGAAAGCAAAAAACAGCCCGGGCATTTCACCCGGGCAATTATTATATTACGCTTTAACTTTATGATAAAATTAAGCCTTCGCCTCGTCCTCGTTATCTCCCCAGAAATCCACCGGCTCATAGTCCTGCAGCTTTGCAAGGAAGCCCTTCTGCTTAAGCTCCTCCTGTATGGCATCAAGCACCTCTTCACTCTCCGCACATATTGTGTGATAGTGATAACCTGAAGTTACATTTTTAAGAAGGCTGGACTTTCCTGTACGGATTTCCTCCAGGTAATTTCTGACATCACGTCTGGACTTGATGTCCATATGGGCGCGGATCACTCCGTAGACCTTGTGGTATACAAATACATCCTTCACATGGCCTCCGGCATCAACTATTGTTGAAAGCTCCTCCTCTACTTCATCATCCTCGTGAACCACCTTTAATACTCTCGAATACTGCTTATCCGCCTGTATCAGATATCCTCTGTTTGTCGCAAAAAATCGCGGCTCCGTTTGCTCGAAGCAGTGCTATGTCCTGCACAATCACCTGACGACTCACATCAAGCTCCTTTGCAAGCGCAACTCCCGCCACAGGCGACTTTGACGAGGATAGAATATTTATTAATTTTTTTTCTTCTCTCATCACCGTTCATTTTCGTTCCTTTCCGTAAAACATTACTGTCACAGCATAGTGAGACCGGCAATCTAAAATCTATACTGCATGTAGATTTTTAAGTGATAAATCCATAATAGGCGCTGAATGTGTGAGCGCACCACTTGATACATAGTCTACACCAAGACCCTTTATTCTTGCAATATTTTCTTTGGTAACATTTCCCGAAACCTCGATTTCGGCTCTGCCGTCAATGTAGTCGATGCACTGCTTTAAAAGCTCTGTTGACATGTTGTCGAGCATGATAATGTCGGCACCGGCTTCAACCGCATCCTTCACCATATCAAAGCTCTCTACCTCAACCTCAATCTTTCTGACAAACGGAGCATAGGCCTTTGCCATGGCGATTGCCTCTTTTACGCCGCCAGCTGCTCCGATGTGGTTATCCTTAAGAAGCACTCCATCCGAGAGATTGTATCTGTGGTTGTTTCCACCACCAACTCTGACCGAGTATTTTTCAAAAATTCTATTGTTTGGAGTTGTCTTTCTGGTATCCAAAAGCCTGATGCCTGTGCCCTCTAAGAGTGCTGCAACCTGACTGGTATATGTGGCAATTCCACTCATGCGCTGTAAATAATTGAGCGCAGTTCTCTCACCGCACAAGAGTACTCTGATATCCCCGTAAACCTTGCCGATAAGCTGCTTATTTTCTACCCTATCGCCATCCTTTACGTAAAACTCTACCTTTGTATCTGCATCAAGCAGTGTGAAAACTCTCTCAAAAACCTGCAGTCCACAGATGATTCCGTCCTGTTTGCAGATTAAATCCACCTCTCCTGCCTGTGGATGTGGCATTACGCTGTTTGTGGATACGTCCTCGCTTGTGATGTCCTCCTTTAATGCGCTTAATATGAATGGGTCTACGTTGAGGCCCAGTGTTACCTGATCGTACATATATTTAGATTCCTTTCGTTGCATTCTTTGCATTTTTTAGTTTTCTTTTATATTACGGTTTCGCACTTTTTATGCTGTTTGGTGCCGGGGGGTAGTACGCAGTATATTCCTCGAAAATATGAAGTCAGCCATCGGGATTTTTTTGGATAGCGCTTTATAATTTGCCACTTGTTCGCATTAACTGCGTTAATGGAACCCCGTGGCAGTTCATATTTTTCTTCGGAACACACTGTGTACTCTCCGGCTTCCTAGTTTTTTGAGTGCGAAACCTGGTTACTACAGCTATTACCGCACTTAAAATCGCCTCTATGATGTACGGACTGTAGCTTGTCTATAATTTCCGATATTGCTCGTATGGCCAGCCTTTGGCTGTCCACTCGCTTAAAGGCTGAAACTTGCTTTTATGCCTGAATGTAGGTGACACCTGATTCGGCATTCATGTCTTGTGCACCGGTGCGGCCCTCTATAGCCTCCATGGCGAGCTTCCTGTATTCTCTCTCTACAGCTTTTTCATCGCTGTAGTCTGCGAGGTCGATGCTATCTGCGGCCTTTTTGGCTGCTATCTCATCATTTACAAAGCCAAGCTCCGCCATCTGTCCTGCTGCACGCTTTGCGAATACCAGGCTCTCAAGCAGTGAATTGCTTGCAAGACGGTTTCTTCCGTGCACTCCGTTGCAAGCGGTCTCTCCAACTGCATAGAGACTTTCCATGGATGTGCGGCTGTGGTGATTCACCTTGACTCCTCCCATGAAATAGTGCTGTGCCGGAACAACAGGAATAGGCTCCTTGAAGACATCATATCCCATCTCCTTGCAATGTTCAATGATATTTGGAAAATGTGATACAAGCTCATCCCTTGGAATGGTACGCAAATCCTCCCAGACAAAGTCTGTGCCGTCCTTTTTCATCTGCTCACGGATTTTGCCGGTCAGCACGTCTCTTGGTAAGAGCTCATCGACAAACCTGTTCATATTCTTGTCCAAAAGCTTAGCACCCTCACCTCTTACGGACTCTGAAATGAGAAAGCTTCTGTCCTCATGCTTTTTCGTGTAAAAGGTCGTTGGGTGAATCTGCACATAGTCCGGGTTTTTAAGCTCTATGCCATGCTTTTTTTGCAATGGCAAGCGAGTCACCTGTCAGATGTCTGAAATTTGTTGAAAATCTGTACAGTCCTCCAACTCCGCCACAAGCCATGACAGTGTATGCCGCTGTCACCTTTTCCAGCGTGCCATCCTGTTTTCTGATGATGGCGCCGTAGCATTTGTTATCCCTTTCGATGATGTCAACCATCGTCGTATACTCCATGAGTGTCACATTTGAAAGCTTCTTAACCTGTGCAAGCAATGTGCTTGTTATCTCTTTTCCGGTCACGTCTTCATGGAAAATAATTCTGTTGTGTGAATGAGCTCCCTCTCTCGTATAGGCAAGTGAGCCGTCATCATTTCTCGCAAAATCTGCTCCGTATGAAACAAGATCCTTAACCACCTCAGGGGATGAGTTTATCATTATCCCAACCGACTCCTTGTCATTCTCGTAGTGGCCGGCCTTTAAGGTATCCTCAAAAAAGCTGTCGAAATCAGACTGCTCTTTAAGCATGCACATGCCGCCCTGCGCCAGAAATGAATCATTGCTCTCCAGATCTGACTTTGTTATCAGTGTAATTCTTATGTCTCTTGGAAGCTTAAGCGCACAATAAAGACCTGAGCAGCCGCTTCCCACAATAAGTACATCTGTATTCATAGTATGTTACCTCTTTTATTTACCTGCATCCACCGATGTAGCCGCTTCTTTAGCAACATCCCCCTGGATGCGATTTACTGTAATGGGCGTATTATAACACTAAAATTTACAATTGACAAGACACCTGTAAAACTTTTGTGTTGACAGCTGGTTTACAGCTAAGTATAATGACAAGTAACTTATTTATTTTGGCCGGTTCTTTATGTAAAATCCAAAAGGGGCTTACATTGATATAACTGTGCTTCAATCACACTAGGAATTTCAAGAGGTATATCATATTATGATGACAACAAGAGAATTACAGGATGAGATTATCCGATTAAAGAAGGAAAATGATATCTGTATATTAGCTCACGCTTATCAGAGTCACGAGATACTTGAGGTTGCCGACTTCACAGGCGACTCATATGGACTCAGCAAGCAGGCTGCCACAGCACCACAGAAGAATGTGCTCATGTGCGGTGTCCGCTTCATGGCAGAGACCTGCAAGATTTTATCTCCTGACAAGCATGTATTTTTGTCAAACAGCGCAGCAGGCTGTCCTATGGCGGAGCAGCTCGATATAGAGCTCTTACAATCGTTAAAGGCCGAGAACCCTGACTATACAGTGGTTGCCTACATAAACACCACATCAGAGCTTAAAACCATATGTGATGTGTGCGTCACATCCTCATCCGCTGTAAAAATTGTTAAAAATATTGACAATAACAAGATTCTTTTCATCCCTGACTGCAATCTGGGCGCATGGGTTGAGGAACAGGTTCCGGAAAAGACCTTCAAATTTGTACATGGTGGCTGTCCTACTCACCTGCGCATGTCAATAGCAGATGTTGAGAAAGCAAAAGCGGCTCATCCTGCTGCAAAGCTTCTCGTACATCCGGAGTGTCTTGCTGAGGTTTCAAAGGCTGCTGACTATATCGGAAGCACCACCGGCATCATTGACTATGCTAAAAACAGCACAGACCGGGAATTTATCATCGGAACTGAAAACAGCATACTGCAGCACTTACAGTATGAGTGCCCTGAAAAGAGCTTCTATCCTCTCTCAAAGGACTGCGTATGCCACAATATGAAGCTCACTACCCTGATGGATGTATACAATTGTGTTAAGAGAGCAGGCGGAGAAGAAATCATACTGCCTGACGATATAAGAACAAAGGCCAAGGCCTGCATAGACACCATGCTCACACTTGGAGAGTAATTTAATTGCAAGTTAAAAGACCACAGTTCATCTGTTTTGATGCCCTGTGGTCTTTTTTAATTAATTGATGATAATACCTCATCTGAATATCTTTCTTTAATTTTCATTTCCAGCACCTGAAATTCATGAATATAACTGTCAAGCACCTTATTCACAAGCTGACGTGCAGCTTCCTCATTGTATATATGAGTTGTATCATTCCTGTCTCTTAACATTCCAAGCCAGACACTCTCATCAATAAAATCATAATACGCATATGCAGTTTTTATAATTTCTCTTGGAGAACCTGTTGCAGCCTGATTAGCGCCCTCATATCGTAACAGCTCCTTTAAGACCTTCCAGCCCAGCTCAAATTGTATATAATATTTATCAATTATACCGCTCACAATAAAATCATTTGTCAAGTCTTCATCAAATGCCCTTGACAATATCCTCAAGTGTCTGACATACTGGTCAAACTTTTTCATACAATACCCTCCCATCCCTTTCTATTTCTGTCACCAGTACCGGTGAAATATGCTTATCATCCATATTTATTATGTCCAGCTTTAGTAAAGACCACAACTCCTCATTAAGACAATCCGATAAATCACCAAAATCCTCACATCCATAAATAGCCAGATCAATATCACTTTTAGGATGATTCGTGCCTCTGGCGCGTGAACCAAACAGCACTACTTTTTTTGTATTATATTTTTTTGCTATATTAACAATTTGCTTATATACTTCATCCATATAATACTCCTTATTTCACATCCGTCTAATTGAATCCAACAACCTTCTGTGACAGCTTATACGCACCGATAGCTACCTTTCTGCCTCCCTTGCCCGGCAGGTTCATTAACTGTCCCATGACGCCATGGCGTAGCTTCTTGTAGGTTTCTTCATCATGCTCCTTCATGTATGCCCACAGTTCATCCTTCTTAGCCATGTTCTCATCGGTGCCTGAGATAATTGCCAGAATAGTAGAAATAGTCGTAATAATCTCCAGATAGCTGTACATATACTTCCTGCACATCTCATTTGTTATCTCATGCAATTTGACATCGTCAAACATAATCTTATTTACACGAATCTGCTGGTCAATACGGCGTATCATCACCTGCTCATTGACCGACTGGTCATCGCGACCGATAAAATATCTGTAGAAGTCCACATCCAGATAGTACATCGTACGCACATACGGAAGCGGCTTATATACATAGATATTATCCACATAAAAGGTATGCTTTGGCAGCTTGAGTCCACAGCTTCTCAAAAGCTCTGTCCTGTATATTACCGAATGCATCAGTATGTAATGCCCCTTATAAATATGCTTTATATCACTCCAGGTAAATATCTCATTGCGCGGAAAGCCGGTCTGACGCATAACCTTTTTACGCTTTGCTCCCTCTTTCTCGTAGACATAGTTGGCAAGAAGCATATCAATCTGTGTATTCTCCTGCTCAAACTCCCTTAGCTTGTCCAGTATCTTCTTGTATGAATCCAAATCCACCCAGTCATCGCTGTCAACGACCTTGAAATATTTGCCTGTGGCATTTTTGAGACCTGTGTTTACAGCCTCTCCATGTCCACCGTTCTCCTGGTGTACAGCCTTTACTATGTCAGGATATTCGGCTGCATATCTGTCAGCTATCGCTGCTGTCTCATCCTTTGAACCGTCATCAACAATAATTATCTCCACATCATCTCCACCCGGCAGGATAGACTCTATACAATGCTCCATGTAATCCTTTGAATTGTAACATGGGATTGCAAAACTTAATAATTTCATCTTTTTCCCCTTGTAAAAAAAATAATATCGCTGTTTGATTATGCATAAAATTATATCCTATATGCAATAACAAATACCGATACTATAATTATACACAAAATCATGATATTGTCTAAGGATTTTTTATGGTACCTTAGGACTGCACAGTTTGTTCATATTTTGTTTACAGAAAAGTGAAATTCAAAACACACGGTTTTCACAATTGATTTGTATACTAACATCATAAACGAAAGATACAAAATAAAAGCAACAAAACATATTAATTACGCAATACTCATACTAATCTTTTTCATATATAGCCGATGCAAGCCACATGCATCGGCTTCCTCTTTATATATCAGCTTCTCTTTATCTTACGTGAAGCCGTCTTTTCAAACTCACTCTCCCTTACTTTAAGGCTATAGATACGCTTGTACGCAGGTACATTTACATTGTACTCATCGATAAGCGCCTGCAGAGCTGGCCTTATATCGGCGATGCCTGTATTTTGAGCATACTCTCTGTCCGGGAAAATCTCAGCTTCAATCACTCCTTCAGACTCACGCACTATGATTTCCTTTATGAGATGATTTACGCTCAGAGCGTTTTCAAGCTCCTCCGGTGACACATTCTCACCGTTTTTGGTGATAATCAGATTTTTTCTTCTGCCGGTCAGATAAATATATCCATCCTCGTCCACATAGCCTAAGTCACCCGTGTGAAGCCAGCCGTCCGACAGTGTCTCCTCAGTCTCCTTTGGCATCTTATAATAGCCCTGCATCACACTTGTACCGCGGACAAAAAGCTCACCGTCAACTGTTTTTGCCTCACAGTTTGGCATCAGCTTGCCTACCGAGTTTTTACGGATATCCCAGCTTAGATTTGTGCTTATGACCGGAGAACACTCCGTCATGCCATAGCCCTGCAATATGGTGATACCAAACTCTGCAAATAAATCAACATAATCAGGATTTAGGTACGCACCGCCACTGCAGATTGTATGAAGCCTCTCTCCAAACATTTTCTTACGGACCGGCTCTGCAGGAAGTCCTGCTGCCCTTACCTCCTCGAGCTTTCTGGCAAATGTCTCAATCATAAGAGGCACCATAAGAATCATGTCGGGAGTAAAAAGCTGTATATTTTTTGCCATGCGCATGATGGAATCATTGATGCAGATTACCGAACCCAGTGAAATTCCTTTCAGAATATCCATGCTCAGACAGTATGCATGGTGTATCGGAAGCACAGACAAAATTACCGTGTGAGGTCCAATTTTCATGTCAAGGCATGTGGCATTTTCAGCCAGGTTGTTCTGCGTCAGCATGACTCCCTTGCTCTTTCCTGTGGTTCCGGACGTAAACATGATAGTGCAAAGCGCATCCTCTGCCACTGCCGGCTCGTAGCTTCCCCTGTTGTCATCTATAAGCCCTTTAAACGAAAGCACCTGTGGACAATGCTCTGTACTGTTCATAGACACATACACATTTATATCATGACAGCTTTTAGCTGCGGCCTCAGCCACATCCGAACGTGCCTCATCAAATATAAGCATCCTCACACTGGCTCTGTCCAAAAGCTCACATATATCCGCTGCCGGAAGCGATGCATCGATTGGAACCGCAACACTTCCGCTTTCTGTGATTGCCAGATATGATACTATCCACTCATATGATGAAGGGCCTATTACAGCGATATGCTGCCCTTTTTTGCCAAGCTTTTCGATGGCATTGGCAAAGCTGTCTGTATCATTCTTAAGCTCACTGTAGGTTCTTGACTCTATCTCATTTTTGGATTTCTTCCATCTTATCGCGTCATCCGCGCCGTAAGCTTCATTTGCATATGAAAGAATATCCGGAATTGTGTGAAATAACATATTTCCTCCTATCTTCACCCATTATGCGTCTTTTAATGTCTCAAGATAATCGACTGCTTCCTGTACTGTGCGGATTTCTGCAGCCTTTGTCTGCTCAATCTCCACATCAAAGGTATCCTCTATCTCCCCGAGCATGCTCATGAAGTCAAATGACGTGAAGCCCAGATCCTCCATAAAACGTGACTCTTCGTGCACATCTGCCGGCTGAACATCAACATAATTACAGATAATTTCCACTAATTCATCAAACATAATAATCTCCTTTTACCTAATACGTTTCCTAATCCACTACACTAATTTAATGATTTCGCCTATTGTAAGCTCAGGGTTTTCTGCTCCCTTGAACATGATTTTGCACAGGTAATAGTACATATACTCAAGCTGCTTTCTTGAGACTGCCTTGACCTGATGCTCGAAGCTGAAATCCAGTCCGTTGTCCTCCGGGCGGTGCATTACCGTTAGATACATAGCCTGTGTAGTCATGCCGTTCGGGTACCACTTAGTCTTGTATTTTATATCTCCCAGGTCGTTTAAGCCCTTTTCCTTTAAGGTCATAGGCTGATATGTAAGCGACATCGGCTCATATGTAAGCCCTGCCTTTGGCTGCGGATAGGTCTTTGAGCGCAGTGCAAAGTACTCTGTCGGGTTGTAGTTTGCATGGCGGAACAGCTCGTTTTGCTTATCCCTGATGGTATACACGGCATCAATAAAGCGTACATCCTTTGAAAAGCACGTCCTAAACGGAAACGAATGAATACGTGTGCCGCCTGACTTCTTCTCCTTAAGTGTCGCACGTCTGGCGATGGCATTGTTTACGGAGACATCATCGAAGCCGTTTTCCTTCTGGAAAAACGTCCTGATTCCCATGAGAAGCAGACAAGCAAGCGAAATATGATATTTCTCGCAAAAATCCATAAGACGCTTTGTCGGCTCAGCCTCCAGATGAAAGATATCAAGCGCTGAGGTGACATCATCCGATGCATTGAATGCACTCCTTAGCTTGTTATCATGCATCAGTTCTCTTGCCGCATCAAGCTTTGCTGTGCCGTCGATTCCGTTGTAGATTGGCTCCGACTGTCTGATAAGCTTCTCAAAGAACTCTCTGTCCCTAAGCTGTGCCTTACTTCCGGCTTCATATGCCAGATCCTTTTTAAGCTGCTCGATATATGAGCACATATCCTTTGGAAAAGGTACTCCCTCATACATGGCATTACAGTATATCTCAATAATATCCTTTAAAAATGCAATAAGTGACTGCGCATCAACCACCATGTGATGACCTAAGAAGTACACTCCATTGAATCCATCCGGCATCTTTATCATCACGATTTTGGTCATAGGAGAGTCCTCAAACTCAAACGGCACCTGTGTCCAGCCTTGCATCTCATTCTCTGCCTCCTCCATGGTTACATCCGTAAAATCCTTGAAATCGACAGTTCTCTCTTTAAAATCCTCATCCACATCCGCAATATACTGATAGCACTCTCCATCCTTATCCCTTGTAAAGCGGATACGCATGGCCTCGTTTCTGGCATACGCGTAGTTGATTGAATCCCTTAGCACGTTCCAGTCAAGCTCCGTGCCGATTGTCAGGCTTGTACCTATATTGAGTACTGCCATATTCGGACAGTACTTTGCATAGTACAAATGAAATTTTTGTGCAACCGTAATCGGATATACGTTGTGTCCCTTTCTCGTCTTCATCATCTCATAACTCCTTCCAAAAATTTATCAAGTGCGTCCTCGAAAGCTTTCGTATTCTTGTAATAGCTCTCGCAGTGTCCTGCACCCTTTACTATCAGCTTTGTCTTTTGTGACGCGCAGCTTGCATAAAGCTCATCACACATGCTACATGGCACAAATGTATCCTTATCACCATGGATAAACAAAATAGGCAGCTTCGCCTTTTGCACCTCTTTTGCAGCATTGCATTCATCAAGCCCATACCCTGCCATTTTTCTGTTCACAAAATCTGCAATCTGAATCATCGGAAAAGCCGGCAGATGGTACATGCTGTGAAGCACATGTGTAAATACCGCCTTAGGCGAGGTAAATGCACAGTCTGACACAATTCCCTTCACCTGCTCCGGCAGATTAAGTCCACTTGCCATAAGCACAGTGGCACCTCCCATGGAATTTCCCATCAAAACAATCCTTATGCCATTGCCTGCCTTCTTAATCATCCAGTCAATCCACTTAAGCGCATCATAGCGGTCCTTGCAGCCGAAGCCTATGAATTTACCCTCGCTTTGTCCATGTGCCCTCGCATCTACAAGCAGCATGCTATAGCCCTTCTTTAAATAGTAATTGGATATGCTGCTGTAATCAGACATAGCTTCACTTGTGTAGCCGTGAAAGCATATGACGGCTTTATCCGGATTACCTCCATCTATCCCAGGAAAATATGTGGCATGCAGTCTTAATCCATCATCAGACTTAATCCACACATCCTCATGAGTCTGTGCTCTCATCCACTCTCCGTGCGGCTTCATAAAGCTGTAATAGCTCTCCCAGTCAACCCCCGACATCTTCATCGTGCGCTCCTTCTTGGCATTGTAGCGCATCATGGTCCTCCTGTAGAAATAAGCACTGCCGCCTGCCTCTGCTGCAGCAATACCACCTAAAACACCTGCAATTATTCCCCACTTCATCCTCATCACCTACGCCTTCTTACTGTCTATAATCTGCTTCAGGCGAAGTGCCTTATCAATATTTCCCTCCACCTTGAGCTTGCCTGTTGTAAATGCAAGAATCGGATCAATCCTTCCTTCTGCCAGCTTAAAAAGAGTCTCTGCGCTGCATATAAAAATCGCATCCCTGTCAAAATACTCATACGGCTCCACTGCCAACACACCATCCTTTACCTCGGCATAAAAAAATTCCCTCTGCCTCTCCTGTTATATTGAACTGAAAAGCAAGGTGCTCGCTTATATCGCTCACATCAGACTCCATAAACAGTCCCTTTACCTTTGAAAACATATCTGCATAAGTCATATCAATTCTCCTTTTCGACCACCGGTCAACTTGTTACTTCATTACAGTATCACTTTTTCGACCGGCGGTCAATATAAATGTTTTCGTTTTCAAACTATTCTGTTATTTTTTCATAAACTATCCAAACGTATCATATCATTATCTATTACCCCGGTAAAATTTCATGGAAGAATCATATGGATTGTGATAATATATATTAAAATGAACGTAACTAATAAAAGAGGAGCCACTATGCCACATTCCACAAGACCAAATTCGGAAAAATACGAGAAGATACTTGAAGCGCTAAGAACCCTTTTAGAAACAAAAAAAATATCCCAGATATCTGTCAGCGAAATCGCCCAGACAGCCGGGATAGGCAAGGGTAGCATATATTATTATTTTTCATCAAAGGAGGCTATCTTTGATGCACTTATGGCAAAAAGCTACGAAGAGCCGCTTGCCACCGCAAAGGAGCTTGCAAAGCGCACCGATATATCTCCGTTTGTGCGCATGGCGATGATATTTCAGGCATGCCGCAACTCCTCTGCCGCCTTTTTAAAAATCCAGTCCGATGCCGGAAATGGTGTACAGGAGAATGCATTTTTGCACAACAAATACATCAATTACCTGATTACCGAGCTAAAGCCGGTGACCGGTGAAATCATAAGGCAGGGAGCAGCTGAGGGACTTATCGTGTGCCAACAGCCTGATGCGCTTGCAGAGATTGTGCTTCTCGTGCTCGTCGTGAAGCTTGACAATACACTGATTCCGTCCACAAAAGAAGAGACCGAACAGACTATCTCAGAGCTCATCTCGCTGCTTGAGAAGGGCACTGACAATCCTGAAGGGTCTCTAAATTTCCTGCGTGTCTAAGGACACTATTTATGCTTTTTTCTAAAAAAATATTGGACTATTGCTGCCGGAATGATTCCTCCCGCTAAAATCATTCCTTTTGAAAGCGCCGGTGTTTTACGTACAACGTGAGGTGACCTTTCCTTACTGTATCCTACATATATAGGCTTTTCCTCTTTGTCTGTGTAGTCTGCCTTTATATATCCGATAGCATTATCCCTATCCGGTACATATACCCTGATTATATTATCACGCATATCACCATTAAAAGCTTTATATGCTGCCACTATCTCATAATCTGAGTGATGCGGCAGATACTCAAAAAAATACTGTCTATTATCAACACACCATAACAAAAGCCATATTACAAATACCATAATAAGTGCTCTCATGTCTTCTTTTTCGTTTGAATTTTCCATAATTAAACATGCCTCGATTTTAATTGTATATATACGTGTTACACTAACTCCGGCACTCTGTAGCCTGCCTCACTCATTGATTTCTCAAACTCATCCACTGACATTCCAAGCTTCTCAGCTCCCCTGTTCACCGAATAGTCCCCATCCTGAACCGATAAGAATATTTCTGTACGACGTCCGGTCTGAATGCCAGTCTCAATTCCAGTCTCAATGCCAGTCTTAATTCCAGCCTTCATACCTTCTCTTCTTTGTTCCTCACCATACTCTTTTGCATACTCTTTTGCATATTCTTTTGCATATTCCATTGCGTACTTTCTTACAGCTTCACTCATAGCACCACGTCCTTCCTTTTCTTTGTAATAAGCCACCGCTTTTGACAATGTCTCACTTTTTATCAGCTCCGGCCTGCACTGATGAAAATCTCTCATCATCCGACCTATATCATCATTACCTTCATACCTTCCATTTACATAGATAATATGCGAACCATCTCCAAAGGCTTCACCCGTTTCATCAACACGCCTTTGAATGTGATAAAATGGCAGTCCTTTTCTGAACTTATCGTGATCATAAATAAAAATCACGTATGAATCCTTAATCTCCTTAAACTCCTGTCCTTCCTCCAGCATCCTCGCATCCATCATACTGCTGTGATATCTGGCTCTTTTGACATGCGATCCCTCAGCATTAATCTGCACCTCGATATCAATATGTCTGCCATCGACATCTATTGCATGCACATCCAAGGTAATACATCTCCCACCAATCACTGGATTTTTTAATTCATCCTGCCCCCGGACGTCTATAACCTTAATATCACGCTCCATTATTACGCGAAGCAGTAACTCCGTTGTCTCGATATTCTGCCCGAATACAAGACTCATCAGATTGTCATCAAACAGCGTCATTTTTTCAATCAATCCGTTGATGATTACATCGTTCTGGCCATAATTACTGCCAAAAACCTCTTTTGTCTCTCCCGACATTATTCTCCTCCTGTTTAGTTGTGTAAGCAAGAAGAATAGAATATCGCATGATACAAAATTTCTTGTCAATATAAAGCATCAACAACCCCAGTCAGCTTCATTCACATAATGTTTCTCAATCGACATATCCATTTTCCCTGCTATTGATAGGTAACTTAAAGCATTGAAAATTTCCATGTCTTTGTCGAAAAATACTAAGTGGTTCTACCCTCTTCAAAGTGATACGCACCGATGAAAATGTGTACTGTGGTGTCGCTCAACAGAAATATAATGCTTTGGCTTGATTGTAGCATTAAAACCGCAAAAGGGCAATAAAAATATCAGGCAAATTCCTATTATCCTATTATAAAAGAGAGACAGCCGCGAAACCGCAAAAACAGCCGGGCACATCTCTCACATATGTCTGACTGTTTTTTATCGCTTACTATTCAGTTTTATTGTAGCTGTCCGCTAAATTCTCCTATAGTGGTACGCAAAGTATATATTGCCGGCGATTGCGGTGAGCGTCCACGAAATGACGTATATGAGATATAAGGACTGCAGTGTCTTAAAATACGCAAACACCGTGAGCAGCCATATAATCCTGAATACGACAGAGCCCATAACCACTATGATGGTAGGTGCTACACTTTTTCCGATGCCCCTGGCGGCGGCTGTGGCATTGTCCATGAATGCTGATACACAGTAGACGAATGCCATCACACCAATTCTGATCTGTCCATAGTGTATCACGGCATCATCACTCGTAAAGAGCAAAAGGAACGGTCTTTGGAATATAAACAATGCCACTCCAAGCACCAGTCCCATCAGAAACGAGTATGCCAGGGTGATGAAAAATGTGCTAAGCACCCTTTCCTTTTTCCTCGCGCCCAGATTCTGCGCTATGAAGCTGGTACATGCGGTGTAAAATGCTGCCATCATGTCATAGATGAGCGAATCCGCATTGGTGGCGGCTGAATTGCCCTCCACTACCACATGGCTGAAGGAATTGATGGATGTCTGGATACATATATTGGCTATGGCAAAGAGCGAGTACTGTATCGCAGCCGGCACTCCAATCCGAAGCACTGCTGCAGCTGCATCCCTGTCAATCCCTATGTCCTTCATGCGCAGGCCGTAGCTGCCATATGTCTTCAGGAGAAACCTGATGATGAGAGCCGCTGAGATGTACTGTGCTATGATGCTTGCGATGGCTACTCCTATCACTCCCAGTCTGCATACTATTACAAAAAACAGGTTGAGCACTATATTGATAATTCCTGAGATACTCAGGTATATGAGAGGCCTCTTTGTATCTCCCACTGCGCTCAGCACACCGTTACCGAAATTATAAAGCGCAAGCGCCGGCGAACCGCACAGATATATCATCAGATATGCTGTAGCACCGTCTATAAGCTCAGGCTTTGTATTCATCACTTCAAGCAGTGGCTTTGAAAAAACCAGACCTGCCACTAACAGTAAAAGTCCCGCTATAAAGCACAGAATGACCGATGTGTGGACAGTCTTATGCACCCTCCGATAGTCCTCTGCTCCCATGTGCAGTGCCGTGACAGCATTGACACCGCCTCCCATGCCAAGCAGTATGCCTGTTGTGAGTGTGATGATGATTGTCGTGGAACCGACCGAGCCGAGTGCTCTTGCACCTGCAAATTTTCCCACCACTGCCACATCCGTCATATTGAAAAATACCTGAAGCAGGTTTGAGAACATGAGCGGTATGGAGTAAATCAGTATCTTCCTTGCGAGTGGTCCGTTCACCATATCCAATTCTTTGGTCTGTGTTGCTCTTGACTTCATTTTTTCCTCTTGTAAATCTATAATTATATATTAACACTGCCATGTGAACAGTACTCTAATTATAGATACGTTTCATTCTTTTTTCAAGACTGTTGTTTACGCTTTACAAAAAAGATTATATAATAAAGTCAAAATGACTTAAGGGGTAAAAAATGTTTCTCTGCTGCGTCACGATATGAGGCACTTTCTGAATAATATAGCTGCCTTCATCGAAAACAATGAAAACGACAAGGCCTTAGCTCATAAACGATATGCCCGTTGCAACAGAAAGAGGGCATGGACTTGGTACAAAAAGCATCAGACAGACTGCTGAGAGACTGGGCGGCAAATGCCAGTACAGTGTATCTGATACTATGTTTATCGTGAGAGTAATAATCTAATCTGATTCATACAAAATAGCCGGTGCTTAACACACCGGCTATTTTAATTCATATACAATAAATAATTCAAATCATAATTTAGAAATCTGTGAGGTTTGCAGCTCTCTTCTCAAGGAATGCTCCCATTCCCTCTTTCTTGTCGTTTGTATCATTTACAACACCAAAGAGGTTTGCTTCCATCTCAACAGCGTTCTTGATATCCATATCATATCCGTTGTTGATAGCAGCCTTTGCAACTGCGATTGCGTAGCTTCCCTTAGAGATGATCTTTGCAGCCATAGCCTTAGCTGTTGGCATAAGCTCCTCTTTTGCTACTACCTTATTAACGAGACCGATGCGGTATGCTTCTGCAGCGTCTACATTTTCGCATGTGAAGATCATTTCCTTAGCACGTCCCATTCCTACTAAACGAGCAAGTCTCTGTGTACCGCCAAAGCCAGGGATGATTCCAAGTCCTGTCTCAGGCTGTCCGAAAATTGCGTTCTCAGAAGCGATTCTGATATCACATGCCATAGAAATCTCGCATCCTCCACCGAGTGCGAATCCATTGACAGCTGCGATTGTTACCTGACGCATATTCATGAGCTTGAAGAATGGCTCTGAAGCCTTGATTCCGAATGCTCTTGCCTGTGGTGCTGTGAAATTAACCATCTCTGAGATGTCTGCTCCTGCTACGAATGACTTGAACTCGTTGCCCTTCTTGTCAGGACCACCTGTAAGGATAAGCACCTTAACATCGTCTCTTGCCTCTATCTCTGTTAATGCTACATTTAACTCATCAAGAGTCTCACTGTTTAATGCATTAAGAGCAGCCGGTCTTGAAATTGCAAGTACTGCAATCTGATCTGCTACGTCAAGTGTTAAATTTTTGAACTCGCTCATTGTATAAATCCTCCTTAAAAACCTATGTATAACCGACATTTCTGTCGTAATTTATAAAAAATAGTAACACTTTGACAAATTTTTGTCAATGTCTGAATGACCTTTTTCAATAATATTTACCGTTTAATTAATATACAAAATTTAAGGAGACAGTCTGCTTAATGCAAACTGCCTCCCGCCTTAGAAATAATATAATCAAATTATTTAATTAAATTAATCAAAACTCAAATTACATAAGTCCAATGTGTCCTGTTGTAAGCATTGCAGATCATATTTGAGTTCTTGATAAGGATATGCATAGCGATGAATGGTCCGATTCCACAGATAAGTGTACCAAATATGCACCACATCAAAACAGTGGTTCCATTCTCCTGAATGCCAAGTCCGTATCTGCCTGCATTATTTGCCAGTCTGTTGCCCAGCTTATAGTACCAGTACCATGCATAGATACCGCATGTAATCATTGAAAGCAGGATAAATGCTACGAGACCTGATGTATTCTCGCCATCTCCATCACATGCTATATTGACATCATGAGCCATCTTGTAGATGAAATAATATCCATAAATACCACATGTAATAATAGACAGGATGATGTATGAGGCAAGACCTCTGTCGTCCTTTAACTTCTCTCCCCTGTATGGTGGAGGAGTCTGACCACCATTGTTCTGGTAGCCTGTATTGTACTGTCCGGCTCCGTTGTTCTGGTAGCCTGCGTTGTACTGTCCGGCTCCGTTATTCTGGTAGCCTGCGTTGTACTGTCCGGCTCCGTTGTTCTGGTAGCCTCCATTGTACTGTCCACCTGCATTCTGCTGGTTTGCACTGTTTCCTGTGAAGGACTGCTTTACCTCATCAAATGCACTTCCAAGCTCCTGCTCTGCTGCATTGAAGGCCTCTCCTGCTTTGTTGACAAACTCTGTGCCTTGGAAACAGGTGCTCCACAGTATGGACAGAATTTTGTTGAATCAGGAATTTCTTTTCCACATTTCTCACAAAACATCTTCTTTCTCCTTTTTTATTTGCTATTTATTATACGGATGATATGAAACAGGATATTGTTTTCCGGCTCAAAGACCACGACATCATCGCCTGACCATATCAATCTGCACATATAAACTATAGCAAACATAATAATGATTGTAAATATAATTATTTTATAAATTTTAATATTTATTTTAGATTTACACAAAAGAACTATTACCGCAATAGGCACAAGCCAAAAAAGCGGATGGTATGCAAACGCCTTTGCTATATCAAGGTGTAAAAATGCCATCCATGCCCTCGACATGCCACAGCCCGCACATGATATTCCGGTGATAAACTTAATGGGGCATGTGATGCCTATCGACTCCATAGCTGTGTAAAGTACCACTACGGCTGTGACAGCACATATGAGCTTCTTTTCTTTTCATTTTTTCTTTATTATTTCTTTTATTGTCCATACAAATGTTATCTCAAAAAGTATGCACTATAAGGTGGCAGCTCAAGGCCACCGTTTAATGTAACCTGCTCACCTGTAATCAGGTCTGTTGCATCACCCTTTCCCATATCAAAGCCCGCGAAAAACGGCTGGTCTGCGGCATTGATGCACACGAATACCTTTTCGCCATCACATTCACGACCGAAAACGCACTGGCCGTTTGTGAGCACAACCGAATAGAAATTACCGTAGCATAGTGCCTTTGACTCCTTCTTTGCCTCTGCGAGCTTTGAAATCCATTCAGTCAGCTCATTGTACTGTGGTGCTTCAAAGCATGCCCTCAAAGCCGGGTCACCGTCTTCTTTTTTGCCTTCTCTCCCCACTCACTGCCATAGTACACACAAGGGATGCCAGGCATACCAAATGCAAGTGCATAGATTAGTGGCAGATGCTTTTCATTGGTCAGTATGCTTGCCACTCTTGTCACATCATGATTGTCCACAAATGACAGGAGGTGCTTACCCTTGTAGAGAGTCCACTGCTCCGGTCCGAACTGTCTGAGAAGCGAATGATTTATCTCAAACATATTCATGGAATTAAAGCTCGAGTACAGACCCTTATAGCACTCATAGTTCGTTACCGAGTGAAGCATCGCATCATTCATAATCTGGTTGTAGTCACCATGCAGTGTCTCTCC
>ENA-OQEL01000036-OQEL01000036.1-human-gut-metagenome-genome-assembly--contig:-NODE-36-length-51768-cov-3.683798_pt1 | contig 51768 bp, 49 predicted proteins | sample MGYA00242796_ERZ504637 | MGnify/ENA primary metagenome ERZ504637 (study PRJEB26092, sample SAMD00036306) | human gut metagenome | host: Homo sapiens | study: EMG produced TPA metagenomics assembly of... | reverse complement strand
ATGGGGAGTATGGCGAAGGAAAAAATGAAAAAGAAAAAATGGGCAGAAAATCGCCCCCGCAATTTTATGGAAACAGCGCTGGCTGCTTGTGATGTCAGTACCATTTGTAATCTGGCTGATTATCTTCAAGTACATTCCGCTGTGGGGATGGACCATGGCATTTCAGGAGGTAAAACCGGCAACGTTCGCACTTCCGATCTGGGAGAGAACCTGGGTTGGATTTAAGAACTTTACAGATGCATTTAAAGACCGTCTGTTCACACAGACATTAATCAACACATTGGGAGTAAGCTTCCTTGACATCGCGGTTGGAACGATCGCAGCAATCGCATTTGCGGTTCTTCTGAACGAGATGTTCTTTATGAAGTTCAAAAAAGTAACGCAGACCATTTCTTATCTGCCGCACTTTGTATCCTGGGTTATCATTGCAAGTATTGCAAAGAATATTTTCAACGACGGCGGTGTTGTTGACAGTATCTTCGGCAAGAACCTGCACCTGATGAGTTCCAACTCACCGCTTATCTGGGTAACCATTATCCTGATTAACTGCTGGAAAGAGGTTGGCTGGAACGCAATTATTTATCTGTCCGCCATGGCAGGTATTGATCCTGGTCTTTACGAGGCCGCTGATATGGACGGTGCAAGCCGTCTGCAGAAGATCTGGCACATCACTCTGCCGGGTATCCGACCGACCATCATCGTACTGCTGATTATGAGCATCGGTGGCGCCCTGAACGTAGGGATGGAGCGTCAGATGCTTCTTAGTAACCCGCTGGTTGAGGATCACACGATGGTACTTTCCTGGTTCTCTTATAAGAGAGGTATCGGAAACAGCAACTACGGTCTTGGTACCGCAATCGGTGTATTCCAGTCTGCAGTCAGCGTTACCCTGCTGCTGATCGCCAATAAGATTGCCGGTCTGGTAGGCGAAGATAAACTTATGTAGGAGGACGCGAATATGAACAAGAAAGCAAAAAAATTTGACTACGTACTGGCGGTAATCTTCGTATTCCTCGTCATCATCACCATTTATCCGTTCCTGAACGTACTGGCGATTTCGTTCAACGATTCTACGGATACCATTAAGAATGTAAACTTCATCATTCCGAGAAAGTTTACATTAAGCAACTATAAATATGTATTTAAAGACGGCGGCATTGCAATGCCGGCTGTGATTTCTGTAACAAGAACCATCATCGGAACAATCGTAGGTATTGTATGTACCTCGATGGTTGCTTACACATTAAGCCGCAGAGACTTCGTACTCCGTAAACCATTCCAGCTGCTGTTTGTCATCACAATGTATGTCAGCGGCGGTATGATTCCGGAATACCTTCTGATTATCCGTACCTTAAAGCTGGGCAATAACTTCATGGTATACATTCTGCCTGGTCTGATGTGGGTTTATAATATGATTCTGGTTCGCTCTTATATCGACGGACTGCCGATGGCTCTGCAGGAGGCAGCAAAGCTCGACGGAGCAAACGATTTTCAGATCTGGTATAAAGTCGTTATGCCGCTTTGTAAACCGGTTATCGCAACCGTAGGTCTGTACTATGCAGTAGGACAGTGGAACTCCTTCATGGATACTTACCTGTATGCGAAAAAACTCCCGACTCTGCAGTACAAACTGTATGAGATTATGAACCAGGCGACCATGAAAATGGACGTTCATGCAGGAACCAATGTACAGACGGCCGTAACACCAATGTCCGTACGTATGGCCGTAACGATTGTAGCAACTGTGCCGATCGTTATTGTATATCCGTTCCTTCAGAAATACTTTATCGGCGGTATGACACTTGGTTCTGTTAAAGACTGATAAAAAAACAGTATTAAAAAATTTTTAGAAAAAGATGATGTTTATTCCTGCCAGGCGAAAGCAAGAGTGCAGGATGACATAAACCATTTTAAGGAGGGCTTTTATGAAAAGAAAAGTAGTATCACTCATGTTAGTATCTGCTATGGTGGCCGGAATGCTCGCAGGATGCGGTTCCGACAGTGGCAGCAGCAAGGGAGGATCCAGCACAGAGACTGGATCAGCGGCAGAGGCAAGTTCTTCAGGCGAGACAGCAGATGATGCAGATGACAAATCTCCGATTACCTTTGAGTATTTTAACGCTGATGGTAAAAACGGCAACTGGGATAACCCGGTAGCAAAAGCAATCACAGAGGCAACAGGCGTTACACTGGATGTTTCCTATCCGGTAGCATCCCAGGGTGATGCAAAAGAAGATATTGCGCTGATGATCGCAAATGATGAGTATCCGGACATGATTTATGCAAAAGGCTCAGCAACGGATTTGTATCAGGCAGGCGCGCTGATTGATATGACAGACCTGATTGAAAAATATGGTCCAAACATCAAAAAAATGTACGGAGCAGAGATGGAAAAACTGAAATGGAGCCAGGATGATCCTGGAATCTATCAGCTTTCCTACGCAGGTGTAAACCAGAAAACCCTGACAACAGGCGGAAGCTGCCAGATTCAGTGGGCTGCATTAAAAGAGAACGATTATAAATATCCGAAGACACTGGATGAGTATGAAAAAATGATCAAGAGCTATCTTGCAGCACATCCAAAAACAGAAGATGGTCTGGATATGATCGGTATCACCATGAGTGCTTCTGACTGGCACTGGATGATTACCCTTGGAAACCCGGCAGGACTGATCGCTGATGCATCCCCGGATAATGGACAGTGGATCATTGACGACGAGTACAACGTACATTACAAACATGTAACAGATGAAGAGAAAGAATACTTCAAATGGCTGTGCCGTATGTACAACGAAGGTATCCTGGATCCGAACTTTGCAACGCAGACAGATGATGACTATATTGCAAAAGTTGCCAGCGGCCGTGTTGTTGCCATCACCGATGCTGAGTGGCATTACAGCCAGTGCGAAGCTACTCTGGTAGCAGACGGAAAAGTAGATCAGACTTATGTTGGACTTCCTGTAACCTTAAGAGAAGATCAGGTAGAAAAAGCCCTTCTGTATCAGGGAACTACCGTTGGCTGGGGTATTGGAATTACCAAGAGCTGTGAAGATCCGGTTCGTGCCATCAAATTCCTTGACTATCTGTGCTCCGATGAAGGACAGATCCTGTATCACTGGGGTATCGAAGGCGAGAACTACTTCCTCGATGATGACGGACAGCCATATCGTACCGATGAAGAAGTTGCAAAAGCTCAGTCTGATCCGGATTATGCAAAGAATACCGGTATTGACAACTACACTGGATTCCCGATCTACGGAACAGGTTCCTACTCTGAAGACGGATTCCCATACACTCCAACTACCAAAGAGTCTGTTATTGCAAACTACAATACAGCAGAAAAAGAAGGATGCGAAGCGATGGGATTTGAGATGCTGACCGACATGTTTGCACAGCCGGAAGAGTTCGATCTTCTTCCATACTCTGCACTGTGGGCATATCAGCAGCCACAGGAACTTGCTGAGAAACAGACAATTCTGGACGAAATTGCTTGGCCGGGACTTGTTAAATGCGTAACTGGTACTGAAGATGAGTTTGATGGAAACTGGGAGAGCATGGTACAGGAGCTGACAGACAATGGTCTGGCAGATGCAGAAGAAGCTATGACAGAGTTCCTTGCTACCAAACTTGTTGATGTAGAGTAAGTAAAGCAAAAACATAAGGTTTTGCCGTTGAACGGAAGGCGGCACAAAAACATGGTCTGATATTATTAAATGTCAGGCCATGTTTTTAAATACAGCGACAGTAATGGGAAATGTGAAACATTGTAAAAAGATAACAGTATATGGAAAATCTGCAAACAATTTCATGAGACAAAATCATAGGGAGGTTTTTGAAAAATGACAGAAAAGAAGGAGTTTCAGGTAAACAAAAACACACCGTTCTGGGATGCATCACTGACGGATCAGGAAAGAATCGACTGGCTGTTAAAAGAAATGACGGTCGAAGAAAAACTGGGATACCTCGCCAGCTCTTCCCCGATCCTGCGCGCCTTGGCATCCCGGGAGTCTCTGTGGGCGGTGAGGCGGCACACGGCGTTGAGGGCAGAAACGATCAGAACGGTCTTGGAAAACCGGATGTGACAACATCCTTCCCGCAGCCGATCGGTATGAGTGCATCCTGGGACCCGGAGCTGATCAGGCAGGCCGGTGAAGTGACGGGAACGGAGGCGCGTGTCGTATGGCACCGCCATGAGGGCCATGGACTCAGCAGATGGGCTCCGACCGTTGATCTTGAGCGCGATCCGAGATGGGGAAGAAACGAAGAAGGTTACGGAGAGGATCCTGTGCTGACCGGAAAAATGGCCGGTGCTTATATCCGGGGAATGCAGGGCGATGATCCGAAGTATCTGCGCTGCGCAGCGACCTTAAAGCATTTCTATGGAAACAACACGGAGGTCGGCCGCGGATGGAAAAATTCTTCCATTGACCCGCGGAACAAATATGAGCTGTATCTGGAGCCATTCCGCAGATGTATTGAGGATGGCGGCGCAGAGGGCATTATGACGGCATATAACAAGATCAACGGAACGATCGGTATCCTGAATCCGGAAGTGACCGATATTCTGAAAAAACAGTACGGTCTCCGTCACGTTGTCAGCGACGGCGGTGCGATGGGACTTGTCGTGAATCTGCATCACTATTTCGGACAGCATGCGGAGACGATCGCAACGGCGCTGAAAGCCGGTGTGGATGCCATGTCTGACGATCCGCGTATGGTAGAGCAGGCGGCACGCGAGGCATATGAGCTTGGCATTCTGAAAGAAGAGGATATGGACCGCTCTATTCGCTGTATGATGGAGACGAAGCTTCGTCTCGGCGTTTATGATCGGGAAAACCTGAATCCGTATGACCGCGTGACCGAGGACGATATCGATTCCCCGAAGGCACGTGAAATCTGCAAAGAGCTGAGCCGTGAATCGATCGTACTTCTGAAAAATGAGAACGGGGCGCTGCCGCTTGACAAAGCTCTGAAAGCAGAAGATATTGCCATTGTCGGACCGCTTGGTGATGCATGGTATCAGGACTGGTACGGCGGAACGGCACCATACCGCACAACCTTCCTGCAGGGGATGGAAGTACTGAAGCAGGAGAACATTACATTCGCGGATGGTCTGGATCGCGTTGTTTTCCGCTGTGATGGAAAAGGTCTTGCCGTAGCAGAAGACGGAACACTTCAGATGGCAGATGAGCCGGATGTGTTTATCAAGGAATACTGGGGTGAGGGAAGCTATACGTTCAAGAGTGTCCGTACCGGAAAATACCTCGGCGCAAGACTCTCAGAGTCGCAGGGAGAAAAGCCGAAAATGGGACAGATCGCGGCAGACCGCGAGGAAGCCTTCGACTGGTTTGTGATGGAGATTTTCCACGTGGAGCCGCAGGAGGATGGCAGCGTTGTGCTGACCAACCGTTTCCATTACCCGGTTTATAGAGATGTGGAGGGATTTTTCTCCTTCGAGCAGACGGAGGGAATTCCGATTACGATGGAGGTTGTCGAAAACGGAATTGAAAAAGCAGTTGCTGCAGTCCGGGGCAAAAAGCAGGTTTTACTTGCGCTCGGCTGTAACTCCGTGATCAATGCGAAAGAGGAGATCGACCGCAACACACTGGAGCTGCCAGAGGAGCAGGAGATGCTGCTTGACCGGATCGCAGAGGTCAATCCGAATACCGTTCTGGTGCTGTTTACGAATTATCCGTACACACTTCAGAAAGCGATGGAAAAACTGCCGGCGATCATCATGTCTGCAACGGGAAGCCAGGATATGGGAAGCGCAATGGCAGAGGCTGTGCTTGGAATCTATGCACCGGCCGGTCGTCTGAATATGACCTGGTATGAGAGTATCGATCAGCTGCCGGACATTGACGATTACGACATCATCAAAGGAAAAAGAACGTACCGCTATTTCGACGGGAAGGTATTGTATCCATTCGGCTATGGCCTGACGTATACCACATTTGCGTATGAGAACTATAAGGTTTCCTTAAAAGACGACCGCCTGCTGCAGATTTCCCTCGATGTAAAGAACACCGGCGATACCGCAAGCGACGAGGTTGTCCAGATCTACGGTTCCGCTCTGGAATCCTGCGTAAAGAAACCAATCTGCCAGCTGCTTGATTTTGTCCGTGTGAAAAACATTGCCCCGGGCGAGACGAGACACATCGCACTGGAAATCCCGGTGGAGGAGCTTCGCTTCTACGATGTCATCAGCCGCAGACTGATGGTAGAAGAAGGAACGTATGAAATCTATGCGGGCGCATCCTGCAAGGATAAAGCCGTTTCCGCAGAAATCTTTATTCCGGGCGGAAAAAGGGGAGTACGCGATCTGAGTGCATTTACCGCGGCAGACCATTATGATGATTACGAGAACATGTATCTGACGGAAGGCCATTTCAACTTCAAGGCAGTCCGCGTGCAGGATGAGATGAAAGACGGTGTTCTCGTTTACCGTGACTGTGATCTTTCCGATGCTGCTGTTCTGGCACTTCATGTGAAGAGTGAACGCGGCGGCAGTGTGAAAGCCTTTGTGGACGGTGTTTCAATGGGAAGCTTTACCGGTGACACAAGAACCTGTGAGTTCCGCAGCGCCCCGAAACTGGACCGCTATGCGGAGGAAGAAATAAAAGAGCGCAACCGGTACCGTGAACCGGTGTATGAGGATGTTGAAATTTCCCTCGCAGACAGACCGCAGACAGACGGCGCATCTGAGATCCGTCTTGTCCTGAAGGGGGATATGCGGATCTGCTATCTGCGTGTGCTGAAAAATAAGAGCACAGGAAAAATTCAGATGGGCGTAGCAAACTAACCAGATAATGTATTGTCTGAAAAAAGTATTGACAAATTGTGTGAATATGAATAAAATATTCCTGTAAAAACAAAATACGGAGATCTTCAGGGCAGGGTGTGATTCCCTACTGGCGGTATAGTCCGCGACCCGCTGCGATATCAAACAGCGGCTGACTCGGTGCAACTCCGGGACCAACAGTTAAAGTCTGGATGAAAGAAGATGAAATAAAATTTATTTGCATGGAAATATTTTTGGTGCCCTGAATTCAAGAAAAGGAATTCAGGGCACTTTTTTTCGCGGGCAACGAGCCAAAGTCCGTGCTTGCACGAGACCTTGGCGACTGCCGCGAAAACGAGTTCAAATTCGTGGAGCGTATTTGGACTCGTTACTTCCGGCAGAACCGGTCAAGATCTCCAGAAAAAAAAGGGAGAAATGCAGTTATGAATGCACAGACAACAGCAAAACAGACATCAAAGATGTCGCAAATCGGAAAAACCCGTTACATGGTACAGGTGGCAATGCTCGGCGCCGCCGCAGTCGTATTGATGTTTTTTGACATCCCGCTTCCGTTTGCCCCAAGTTTCTACAAGATTGATTTAAGCGAAGTTCCGGTGCTGATCGGAGCCTTTGCGATGGGACCTCTTGCCGGAGCTGCGATTGAGCTGATTAAGATTCTGCTGAACCTTGTCATGAAAGGAAGTACCACCGCAGGTGTTGGCGAGGTAGCAAACTTCCTGATCGGCTGTGCGTATGTTATGCCGGCCGCATGGATCTACAAAACACAGAAAACAAAGAAAAATGCCATGATCGGTATGGCAGTCGGAACCGTATTTCTGGCAGCAGCCGGCGGTCTTCTGAACGCTTTTGTACTGCTTCCGGCTTATGCAGCAGCCTTTGGAATGCCGATGGATGCCCTTGTGGGAATGGGATCCGCAGTCAACAAAGCAATTACAAGCCTTCCGACCTTTGTTCTGTTTGCCGTTGTACCGTTTAATATCATCAAAGGTGTTGTGGTATCACTGGTAACCATGCTTCTGTACAAGCACATCAGCAGACTGCTGAAGGGTGAGGCGATGAATTAGTTCATCATTTCCGTAAACGGAGAATCCAATAAATACGTTGTAGGGAGACGGACAAAATGCAGAGAGAAATCCTCTGTTTTTTTGTCCGTCTTTTAAAATTTTCGGGGAATGGCGGCAATGGATTGCCCACACAGGTCTTTTAGTAGTACAATGAAGCATAATCGATAAAAGAAAATACGCAGCGAAATTGGAAAGGAGCGCAAAAAAATGAGATCCGCAACATGGCTGAAATCTCTTTTCTATCACATTTTAATATTGTTATTATGTCTCGAAACTGTTAAGCGCTTTCCAAGATGTTCCATCACTTTGAACGCCCCATTTAAAAAGGGCGGTTCGCATGGCAAAGGTCAGGACTGCGGTAAGCAGAATCATCACGCTCGTGGTGATGTGGATGTTGAGGTGAAGTTTTCCGTACAGCAGGTAGCCGGCTCCGATCAGGATTGCGCCGACGGTGAGGTCGATGAGGACGGAGATCAGGGAGCGGTTGTTGGATTTTATGGCGGCGGTTTCGTTTTCCCAGTTTAATTTCGGAAATGCAAGGTCAAAAAGGAGCTGTTCATAGTTTACGAACAGGGTAAATAAAACCGTGATCGCCGTGGTGTAAAGAAGGGTCGCCGGGTGCAGACCGAAAACGACCGCGATGATGTTGAAGACCAGAGCGTACGGCAAGGTGCCAAGGAGACTGATCAGGATGCCGCTTACCAGCATGGCACGGATCTGGTCGTGATAGCTCATCGGAATGCATTTCATATAGATGTATTCGCTGCCCTTTCGGGACATCGCTGTGGCAGAGATCACGCAGAACATGGACATCATGACGGCGATTCCGGCGGCGGTAAGGACGGCAACTGCGACAGGCAGTTCCCCTTTCAGGAGGCGGAATATGGTGCCATCGGCGACAAGCCGGGTCCAAAGGCCGGTGGTTTTAGCCATGCCAAGGCTGGAAATGACCGAAACGAGGGCAATGCCAAGCATGAAGACCGGCCAGATGAGAGGCATCAGAACACAATTCATGAACCAGGCCGGGGTTCGGTACAGTTTTTTCCATTCGATCATCGCGTAGGTGCGGATCGGATTTTTGCTTTTGACCGTTCGGGTCACTTCTTCTTTGGATAAAATGCGTTTTTCGCTGGTGGTTTCGCTCATGCCGAGGACAGCCGGGAGGTAGATTTTCCAGGCGAGGGCGAAAAAGACAGCAAGGATGACGGCTGTTGTAGCGATGTAGAGTATCATTTCGAGAAAGGATGCATCTGCAAGGCTTCCGGTCATCAGGGGCAGGTTCGGAAAAATGGTCCGGAAGGCGCGCAGAGTGCCCTTCTGGCTTTCCATCAGGTTCATAATATCCTGCATTTCAAAATTTCCGATACTGCGCGAAAATACGTTGATGCCGATCGCAAAAATCAGGGATGCGGCGAATCCGAGGTAGCTTAAGAAATCCTTGTTTCGGATATTTTTGAAAAGACGCATCACGAGCATCGTCAAAACTGCGGCGTAAACGAGCGGCACAACCGGGAAAATAAGGCAGGCGAGGATCATATTGATCCAGTAAAAAATGCCCATTTTGGCGCTGATCCCGTACCCTAACAGAAACGGAAAGAACAGCAGTACAATAAGATAGTATTCGTTCAGCAGACAGCAGAAGCCTTTCGCACCGACAATCTGCGCCGGGGTAAACGGCAGCGGCAAAAGCTTTACGAGGTCAGAGTCCATGTAATACTCGCTCAGAAACAGCGGCAGGCCATAGAAGAAAATGACCATCATGCCGATGGCACAGACGAACTCGATCAGCAGGGTTTCCAGCCCGAGCGGCTGCAGGAAGGTATAGCCGGAATATCCCAGAAGAAACAGTAAGACCGACACGGGAAGGAGGCAGACACCAAGCAGAAGGTATACAACGATACGTCCTCCGTCCGAAAATGCTTTCTTTTTTCCGCTCTTCTGATTGCTTTTTCCTGGTCCGCTTTTCAGAAGGAAACGGGTGAGAATCCATAAGTTACGCATGTTCGGTGATCTCCAGAAAGATATTTTCAAGTGTCTGATCCGGATAGGCCGCTTTTAATTCTTCCAGGGTACCCAGGTATACCTGGCGGCCGTGATGGATGATGGCGATGCGGTCGCAGAGTTTTTCCGCTACTTCCAGCACATGGGTGGAAAACAGCACGGCGTTTCCGGCATCGGCGTGTTCACGCATCATCTGTTTGAGCTCGTGCGCGGAGCGCGGGTCAAGGCCGGTCAGCGGCTCATCGAGAATCCAGACCGGCGGCTTGTGGATCAGTGCGCCCATCACCATGATTTTCTGACGCATGCCATGCGAGTAGCTCATGATACGGCTCGAAAGGTTCTCTTCCATCTCAAAGCGTTTTGCGGTTTCTTCGATAAAACGCTGACGTTCTTCCGTTCCGACACCGTAGATATCTGCCATGAAATTCAGGTATTCAATTCCCCTGACGCGAAGAAACGCATCCGGGTCATCGGGCACAAAGCCGAACTGGCGCTTGGCTTCGAGCGGATCCTTCTGAATATCTTTTCCATTGATTTCAATCGTTCCTTCGGACGGCGCTAAGATACCGGTGATCATTTTTAACGTTGTCGTTTTTCCGGCCCCGTTAGGACCGATGAAGCCGGTGATCTTTCCATCTTCGATATCCCAGGAAAGATCGTCGACGGCTTTTTTGCTTCCGTCTCCGTAAATCTTACTGACGTGGTTCAGACGAATCATGTTTTATTCCCCCTCTTTTTTCTTTGTAAAGCAAAGCTATCATTCTCTTGCTTCGTTTCTAAAAACAGACTGCCCTTTTCTCACTCCGAAAGCTCTTATCCTTCCCTGCGCAGGAAAAGGAGTCAGGCGGATCTTCGCAATCCGCTTCGCTACTTGCTTGATTCAGTTAAATTTCGAAGCACGGGCTGTGATCTTGTGATTTTTTTCAGTATGCATTCTTCTGCCAGAACTGTCAATCAGCGGAACGAAAAATACAGAATTTTGTAAGAACTTGTAAGACTTTTAGAGCGTGTCTGAAAAAAAAAGATACCGCAAAGTGAAGCCGGCAGATTGCGGAAATGCTTTTTCAGACACGCTCCAGAATCAAATCCGATTTTACCCTCTACTTTTTCAGAATCACATCGATGACTGTATCGACTCCATCCGGCAATACCGGGTCTTCGCCGAGATCGGCGAATGCCATGGTCGGATAATCGCTGTGTACCCAGCTTGTGGAAACCGGATTTCCGCGCCGGTTGCGACGTAGCGGATCGCCTGGATTTCTTCTTTTTTCACGCCGGGCAGCGGCAGCGGCCCAACGGTATTTTCATAGACATGAAAATACAGATGGTTTCCGCGGCGCGTCACACGGCCAAAGTCCGGTTTCTCAATACCGGCTTTTCCGCAGCCGTAAATGCTCTCTCCGTTTTTCTTCATCCACTTTCCAATCTCAGCCAGCCGTTCGATCGACTCCTCCGGGATATTTCCCCTGGCGTCCGGGCCGACGTTCAAAAGCAGGTTTCCACCCTTCGATACGCACTCGACCAGCTTTTTGATCAGCATCGGTGCCGGTTTGAAGAAGTGGTCATTGGCACAATAGCCCCAGTGATTGTTCATCGTAACGCAGGATTCCCAGGCGATATCGTTTCCATTCACATCCTGGATGCCATTCGGCGGAATCATCTGCTCCGGGCTCACAAAGTCGCCGTGGTACGGGGTCGGATTTCCGGCCGCCAGAGAGCCGTAGCCCTCTCCGCTCACCTCAAGACGGTTGTCGATAATCACATCCGGCTGGAGCTTCCGCACCATCTTGATCAGCTCCGTCGCTTTCCATGCTTCGCCGCGCAGCGTATCGTAAGAGAAGTCAAACCACAGCACATCCAGCTTTCCGTAGTTTGTGCAGATCTCGCGTACCTGATTGTGCATGTAGGTCAGGTAGCGGTCGAAATCGCGGTCATCGTTTTTATATGCCGGGTTGTTCCGCATCGGGTGATTCCGGTCGCCATAGTGCGGAAAATCGTCGTGGAACCAGTCGAGCAGAGAGAAATACAAACCGACCTTCAGTCCTTCTGCACGGACGGCATCAACGTACTCTGCAACGAGGTCGCGGCCGCATTTCGTGTTGGTGGATTTGAAATCGGTATACTGGCTGTCGAAGAGGCAGAAACCGTCGTGATGCTTGGCAGTCAGAACCACGTATTTCATACCGGCCTCTTTCGCCGCCTTGGCCCATTTCCGCGGTTCGAAATCAACAGGATTGAACTCCTCAAAATATTTCATGTAATCTTCTTTCGGAATCTGCTCGGTACTCCGCACCCATTCTCCGCGCGCCGGGATGGCATAAAGCCCCCAGTGGATAAACATGCCGAAACGGGCGTCGCGGTACCACTCCATCCGCCTGTCATAGGCTTCTCTGTCAAATTTGTACATCGTTTTGCTTCCTCCTGTTTTAGTTTTATATTGGTAATGATTCAGAGTACCATTTCGCATGGCTCTGAATCGTTACGTCAAGCGGATATTCGCAATCCGCTTCGCTGCTTGATTCGATTAAATCTTAATTTTCACCCATTTTCCCTGTTTGAATCGGATCGTCGCAAAGATAAACCGTGACATCTGATCCGCCAGCACGCCGAACCAGATTCCGACGATGCCAAGCCCCAGCGTGTAACCGCCGAGATACGAAACGATCGTACGAATAAATGTAACGCTGATCATAGATGCAACTGCCGTATAAAGTGTATCTCCCGCACCGCGCAGGCATCCCATGTAAATAACCTGACAGATCTGGAAAATGACGACGAAGATAATGACATGGATGATGCTGACACCGATTTCAATGATATGCTGTTCTTCGAAAAACAGGCTGTACAGCCATCTTCCGCCGAAAAGATAAATGGCAACGAGGCATACTGCGATGCCCGCGCCGATCAGACGGCACGTTCTGCCGTACTCCTTCGCAAGATCCGGCTTTTTTGCGCCAAGGCTCCGGCTGATCAGTGCAACCGCTGCGGACTGGAGGCCGTCACCGAACGCAAACGAAAGCGACATAATATTCATGCCGACCTGGTGTGCCGCCATCGCATCGGTTCCCTGCTTGGCCGCCATGATCGCCGTCATCATAAAGCCGATCCGCATGAAAACCTGCTCGAAAAACACACTGTACCCGACCCTGACCAGGCTGATGAACGCTGCAAGCGTCGGTTTAATTTTGTTCTTCAGAATATAGCCAAGGTTCAGGAATCCGTCTTGCTTTGTGATGGAAAGGATGCTCATCACACATCCGACAACCGTTCCTGTGACGGTTGCCAGTGCCGCACCCTGAATGCCGAGTGCCGGGAACCCGAAATGGCCGTTGATCAGAAGATAATTCAGGATAATATTAATCATATTTGATGTTACATTTGTGCGCATCGTGATTTTTGTATTGCCCGCACCGCGCTGTGCCGAGTTGATCCCCATCTGGATACAGTTAAAAATCATACCGCCCATGATGATACGGAAATATGTTACTGCGCCATTATGAGTCTCCGCCGTTGAACCGCACAGATGGATAATCGGACTTGCAAACGCCACAAATCCAACACTGAATGCAGCTGCCGCAAGGATAATAAATACAAGCGCAGTTACCAGAGTCTCATTCGCCGCACCCTGCCTCTGCTCTCCGCGCCGCCGCGCAACGAGAGCCGAAATCGACACATTCAGCGCAAAGAAAAACGCCAGGCCAAGCAGCTTCGGCTGTGTCGTCAGACCGACCGCGGCAACTGCGTAGGAGCCAAGCGAGCTTACCATCAGCGAATCTACAAGACCCGCAAATGCAATGAAAAACGACTCCACGATCGCCGGCCACGCCATGTTGACGGCGGTCTGGAATGTGTCTTTGTGGTATTTCCCCTTTAACTTGTTTCCTAAGTACCCCATTTCTTTTCCTCTCTTTCGTCCCAATACCAATTTCTATTTTACTTTGTTTTAACAGAAGGGTCAATACGGTACCGGCAGAAAAAGCCAGCCGCAAAAGCAAAATTCTTTTCGCTTTTTGTGGCTGGCTTTTCTTTTATCTTTCCGTAGCGATTCAGACCCCCATCTTGATTCCGCTTACGCTACATCCCAGTATTGCTTCTTATTTTTTCAGCACAAATTCTGCCTTATTCTCTGTCGTGCTGTCGCTTCCGATGAAGACTTCGAAAGCACCGTTTTCACTTTCTACACGCTCATTTTCTGTCAGGAAGCGAAGCTCTTCTTCTGTGATTTTGAAGATGACTTCGGTTTCTTCTCCCGGCTGAAGGGTTACCTTGCAGAAATCTTTCAGCTCTTTCACCGGGCGTACCACGGATGCGGCTACGTCGTGGATGTAAAGCTGTACGGTCTCGGTTCCCTTTGTATCGCCGGTGTTTTTCACGGTTACGGAGGCTTTAATCTCATCTTCCATGCCAAGCTCTGCCTTGTCCAGTTTCACATCTGAAATTGCAAAGCTGGTGTAGCCAAGGCCATATCCGAACGGGAACAGTGGTGCGTTCGGGATGTCGAGGTATTTGGAACGGAAACGGTCTTTGTCCTTGCCCGGCACATGCGGTCTTCCGGTGGAATACTCGTTGTAGTGAACCGGCACCTGGCCTACAGAGTACGGGAAGCTCATGGTCAGCTTGCCGCTTGGAGCGTATGCACCAAAAACAACATCTGCGATTGCATTGGCACCCTCGGTACCCGGCATCCATACTTCAAGAACGGCTTTTGCTTTCGATACGACATCGCGCAGGTCGAGCGGACGGCCGTTGAAGAGGACAACGACAACGTTTTCATTGACTTTTGAAACGCGCTCAAGCAGTCTCTGCTGGATTTCCGGGATGCGGATGTTCGCGTTGCTGGTTGCCTCGCCGGACTGCAGACGGTCCTCACCGATCGCAAGAACGACAACCTCGGCCTCCTTTGCTGCGTTTACAGCCTCAAGAAGCATTGCCTCCTCTTCCTCCGGTGTATGGGACTGCTCCATCGCTTCACCGAAGCCCTCCAGACGGATGTCGGAGCCGAGCATCGGGGAACCTGCATGGAAGCTCATGTTTGTCGTATCTGCCTGCGCTTTTACGGCCTCTTCCAGATTTGTCACATCCTTTGCATCTCCGATAAAGGACCAGGCGCCCATCAGGTTTCTGCTGTGGACATACGGTCCGACCCAGGCAATTTTTTTCTCCTTGCCAAGCGGCAGGATTTTCTCTTCGTTTTTCAGCAGTACAAACGATTTTCTTGCGGCTTCTCTTGCCAGATCGCGGTGCTCTTTGCAGAGAATGACCTCTTTTTCTTTCGTCTCGTCTGCGTCTTTATACGGATTTTCAAACAGTCCCAGTTTGTTTTTCAGTTCCAGAATACGCATGCAGGACTCGTCGATCAGATCCTCGGAAATCTTACCCTCTCTTACAAGACGGCACAGGTTTTCGCAGTAAATGCCGGTCATCATATCAATGTCAACGCCTGCCTCAGCTGAGCGTACAGCTGCCTCCTCGCGATCTGCGCAGTAGCCGTGGTAAATAATCTCCTCGATTGCCGCCCAGTCGGAAATCAGAACACCGTCAAATCCCATTTCGTCACGCAGGATGCCGCGCATCAGTTTCTTGTTTCCGGTTGCCGGAACACCGTTTACCGTGTTGAAGGAAGTCATTACCATCGCTGCTCCTGCATCGATGCCGGCTTTGTAGGACAGCAGATAGAAGTCACGGAAGGTATGCTCGGAAAGCTCTACCGTATTGTAGTCTCTTCCTGCTGTCGGAGCACCATAGCCTGCGAAATGCTTCACACAGGAAGCAATCTTGTACGGCTCCTTCAGATCGTCTCCCTGGAATCCGCGCACCATTCCGGCACAGAACAGACCGTTCAGATACGGATCCTCACCGGTAGACTCCATGACACGGCCCCATCTTGCATCGCGGACCAGGTCGGTCATCGGTGCGAAGGTTACGTGAAGGCCGGAAACGGCTGCCTCTTTTGCAGCAACTGCCGCACACTTTTCGGACAGCTCCGGTTCAAACGTTGCGCCCTGTCCCAGCGGAATCGGGAAAATGGTCTTGAAGCCGTTGATGACATCCAGCATGAACAGCATCGGGATGTGATGCGGGTGCTGCTCCACAAAATCCTTCTGGATTTTCTTTAACGTTTCTGCGCCCATGCTGCCCAGGATGGAACCGGAAAGCGCTACATTTTCCGGCGTAAAGCCTTTATCCGCCATCGGTCCCATGGCTGTGATGTCCATATCTTTATTGAAGAAGGCACCCACCACCTGGCTCATCTGGTTCACTTTTTCTTCCAGCGTCATGTCGGCCAGAAGCTCTTTTAATTTCTGCTCGGTCATTTTTTCTCCTCCATACCTCGTTTTTGCTGTATCTGCTTCTTCAGAAACCCCTAAAATGTCAGAAAAATATCGTTTTTCCGTTTTTTCTGAATCTTATACTGAAATTTTACCACATCTGATCTGAAAAAAATATCCCCTGATCCGACCTTTTTCTTTCACTATTCTGACCTGTTTGCTGTTGTTCCGGTGCGTAAGAAAGTGATAAAATCCTCTGTTATTTCCCGGACATGTGAAGGGTGGCTTTCCGCTATTTTTCACTAAAGCTTCTTCGGTATTCCAGCGGTGCGTATCCCGTATTGTCCTTAAACATCTTCGTAAAGTACGAGAAATTGCTGTACCCCACATACAGCGACACCGTATTAATTGGCAGCGAACTCTGTGTCAGAAGCTTTTTCGCCTCCTCCACCCGCTTTTGAATAATATAATTGCTGATCGAAATACCCTTTTCTTTTTTAAAAATCCGGGACAGATAATCGGTATTCAAAAAGACAAGCTCCCCAAGCTCCTCCCGGTGAATCTCCTCCCGGTAATGTGCATCGATATAAGCGCATACCTGACTCGTAACCGAATCTGATTTGTTGATGTACTGTCTGTACTGCACTGCTTTCCGAACCAGTACCCCCGCATATTCCATCATCTCTTCTCTTCCGTAAAGAGAATTCCGATGCAGATTTTCCATATCCGCATCTGCAAACAGTGCGTACGCCTTGATCTCCCGTTCCGAAAGCCATGCATATACCACCTGGGTCAGATCGGTACGGAGCGCTACCAGAAATTCTCTGGTAATCATTCCTTCCCGTTCCGTCCGGTCAAGGTATTTCTGCAGCCGCTCCAGCAGCTCCTCCGGTTTTTCCTCCGAAAGCAGAGCTTTCCACACATCCAGCTCCTTATTTTCGTAGCTGGTCTGCGGAGCCTGAAATTCATTCAGAAACAGCACCTCGTTCCGCACGGAAAGGCTTCCCTCCCGCATTTTCTGAAGATTCCGGCTCTGCTTTTGCATCCCCCGCACAGATTCCCACTGTCCGGCACCACACCACAGCTCCGGATAGATTTTTTCATTCATCCACGCAACAAACTGCCGCAGAATTTCACAATCCCGTCCACCGTCCTGCGGGAATGCTTTTTCCTTTGACTGTGTAACAATCCAGTAGCTGCCCGGTTCCTGGTAAAAAACAGTATCTACCGCAATATCCGTTTCCTCATACAGTTCCGACAGCACATTTTCGATCACAAATTCCATGGTCGCCGTATCCCACATTTCCCGCTTATTGCTCTTTATTTCCGGCATCAGACAAATCAGCCGGAAATAGTGTCCCGGTCCGTATGGCAACTGACGCTGTGCCGCCGTTTCGCAGAATTTTTCCTCGGAGAAGCCGCTTTTCAGCACATTTTTCCAGATATCCTGCTGCAGAATTTTTCTGTTCTGATTCCACTTGATGCTTTCCTGCCTGAGATCCTGTATTTTCTTTTCTTTCGCAACAGATTCCGCCGCACGCTGCACGGCCGCCTTCAGCTTTTCAAAATCAATGGGCTTCAGCAGATAATCGACACTGTTCAGCTGTATCGCTCTTCTGGCATAGTCAAACTCCGCATAGCTTGTCAGGAAGATGACCTGGACCTTCAGCTCCTCTTTCCTGACCCACTCCACAAAGTCGAATCCCGTTCCGCCCGGCATCACGATATCGCTGATTACAATATCAATGTCCACCATTCCCATGATGTTCTTCGCCTGCTGTACGGAAAACGCGGTATACACCTCGTTCACCCCGGTCTCTGTAAGATCGAGGTTTCTTTTGATACTTTCAATCACGTACTCTTCATCATCCACGAGCAATAGTTTCATGTTCTTCTCCCCCTGTCCTGTATGGAATATGGATATCTACAATCGCTCCGCCGAGCGGACTGTTATCGAAATGAATCTCTCCTGTATCACCATAGTAATAACGGAATCGTTTCAGGCAGTTTTCAATCCCGATATGCTTTCCATGCTCGGAAATATCTTCCCCTGCTTTCAGCCTTTGCAGCGTCTCCTCCGGGAAGCCGTTTCCGGTGTCTGAAATATAAATGTTGACATACTTTTCGTCTCCGCGGTCCTCCGGGTAAACCGTCACGGAAATCAGCGGAACCGTCTCCAGCGTCAGGGCATGTTTTGCCGCATTCTCTACAAACACCTGAATCAGAAACGGGAAGATTACCGCGTCTTTCACTTCTTCATGGACTTCAAAATAATAGGTGAATTTTTCCGGATAGCGCAGCAGCAGAATTTTGAGGTAATTTTCGCAGTGGTTCGTCTCCGCCGTCACTGGCACCATCTCGCTTGTATTGCGGAAAATATAGGCGAGATAATCGGATGTAATACGGCTCATCGACTTTGCATGATCGTACTGTCCGAAGTCAATCATGCTGTAAATAAAGTTCAGACAGTTCATGTAAAAATGCGGACGAATCTGGATTTTGAGGTAATCCATCTCGATTTTCTGTTTTTCCAGCTCCTGCTCATACAGCGTGATCTTCAGACGTCGGATCTGATGAATCATGTTTCGGAATTTATCGTCAATCCGCTCCAGCTCTACCAGATTTCCTTCCGACATCTGATAGGTGAGATCCCCATTGTCATATTTTCGAAGATTTTCCGTAAACATAGCGACCGGCTTCAGGATTTTTGTTTTCCAGATGGAACAGCAGCACGGAACCTGGCCAATCACCATCAGAAATGCAACGCCGAGAAGAGCAAATCACACTTCCCGTCATCAGATTAAGACTCCCGTCCAGGAGATTTTAATCCGTATTTCAAACGGTGCCTGTGAAAGCTCCTGCCGGAACGTATAATTGCCGGTATCAAGCTTCGAACCGTCCGTTACAATTCCTTTTTCCGTCAGTGTTCCGATGCTTTTTCCGTTCTGGTCAACGAGACTGACATAGCCGCTCTTCCCAAGAGACAGCTCAGAGAACGGTTCCAAAATCGTCTTCAGATTGACGTAGCAGCCGAATCCGACGCCCTGACTCTGTGCTACCTTGAGCATATAAACCTCATCGCCCTGGCGCATCACGGTCCATTTTTTCTTGACTGCATACGTCTGCTGGGACAGACTCCTGATCCGGCGCTTCAGCGCTTCCTGCAGATACGGATCAACGGCATAACGCCCGTCGGAAGAAATGCTCAGCTGATATAAGCTCTCATCCTTCTGCGTATAGAGAAAAACATTGTAATCCGTTCCGAAATCCCACGCTGCAGATACATAGTTCTTTCGCAGCTGTGTGATGACATATTCCTCATACTGATCCTTCTCCATCAGATCCATATATTTCCAGAACGCGGAATCCGGGTTGGAGCTGTCCATTACAGTCGAGAACAGGTTTCGGCTGATTCGAAAAAAACGGTTATCCAGCTCATCCGTATACAGCTTTGAAATCTCTTCCAGCTGCTCATATACCTGCCGCTGCGTCCGGTTCAGAATAAGCACGCTCCCAGCCAGAAAAAGCAGCAGCATACTCAGCAGGCAGATCAAAAGATAACGCCCCTGCTGCGCCAGTGTTGTTTTTTTGCGTCTGTTTTGAAATATGCATGAAGTTTCCTCCTTTTTCTGTTCCGGTACGCTCGGAAGCTTTCCATGTTTGTTTTTGCGAACGGATCTTTTTTACTGACTATGATAATACAGCAGAAAAACAGCACACCTCATGTTTTCATGAGTCTGTACTGTTTTTCTGCTGTATGCCGGAAACACAAACGTGTTTCTCTTTTTTTGCATTTCCGCATGTGAATCATCCTTTTACCGCGCCAAGTGTGATACCTTCTGCGAAGTATTTCTGAAGGAACGGATAGATGATAAACAGCGGCAGCATGGCGATAAATGCGATTGCCATACGGATGGAGGTTGTCGGCAGCTTTGCCACCTCCGCGCCGATATTTCCGGTTACTTTTCCGCTTGCCAGATACTGAATATCGGTGATCATCTGGTTCAGCAGGTTCTGGATGCTGTAAAGCTTCTGACCGTCATTTCCTGATAAATAGTATAAACCATTAGTCCAGTCATTCCAATAGCCAAGTGCGGAAAACAGTCCCATGGTTACCAGAATCGGTTTTCCAAGCGGCAGTGTGATGCTGGTGAAAATCTTCATGTGTCCTGCGCCATCGATTTTGGCCGCCTCGAACAGCGCGTCCGGGATACTGGTGTTAAAGTAGCTTCGGATCATCAGCACGTTGTTTGCGCTTAACAGGAAGCCCGGAACAATCAATGCCCAGATCGTGTTTTTGATGTGAAGATAATTTACATACATCAAGTAGGTCGGCACCAGTCCGCCGTTGAACAGCATCGTAAAGAATACGAAAAAGGTAATTGCTCTGCGGTACGGCAGTTTTTTAACAGAAAGCGGATACGCCAGAAGAGAGGACATCGCAATATTTGCAGCCGTACCAACGATCGTTACAAAAATGGTGATTCCGTATGCTCTCAGAATTTTCTCGCCCTGGCGGATGATATAGGAGTAAGCATAGAAGCTGAATTTCTCCGGGAAGAACGAATATCCGTTGCGGATCAGTGTGTTTTCATCGGTCAGCGAGGAAATAAATACGAGTACAAACGGCAGTACAATGGATAAGGTAATCAGAATGAGTACTACATTAATCCAGAACTGGAAACGTTTTGCTTTTTTGAATTTGTCATACTTCCATCCTCCTAGAATAATGCCTGGTCTTTGTCTACTTTGCGGACAATCCAGTTGCTCAACATTACGACACAGAAGCCTACCAGAGACTGGTATACACCGGCTGCAGATGACATACTGATATTTCCTTGTTCAATCAGGGCACGGTATACGTAGGTATCGATAACGTTTGTGGTCGGGAACAGAACACCGGAGTTCATCGGCACCTGATAGAACAGACCGAAATCGGAATAGAAAATTCTTCCGATGCTGAGGAGCAGCAGGGTGATGATGGTCGGAACGAGGCTCGGCAGTGTGATTTTTGTGATCTCCTGCCATTTGCTTGCGCCGTCCAGTCTGGCAGCCTCATAGAAGGAAGGATCGATACCGATCAGCGATGCAATGTAGATCAGGCATCCGTATCCTACGCCCTTCCAGCAGTTCGCGATAATCAGGATCGCCGGCCAGTATTTCGGTTTCTGGTACCACTGAATCGGGTCAATGTGGAACAACGGAAGGATCGAGTTGTTGACAAGACCATTTTCCGCACTCAGAAGCGCATATACGATGTAGCTTAAGATAACCATGGACATCAGGAACGGAAGAAGAATCGCACTCTGATATATCTTTTTGAGCTTTGTGTTTCTTACCTCCGTAATCAGAATCGCAATGGCAATTCCGACTACCATGTTTACAAGAATAAATGCAACGTTATACAGCAACGTGTTTCTTGTAATAATCCATGCATCCTTTGGAAGCAAACAGGAACTTGAAGTTTTTAAGTCCTGCCCACGGGCTTGCCCAGATACCTTTCGCAAAATTCAGTTTTTTAAACGCAATCACCATACCTGCCATCGGGATATAGTTGTTGATCAGCAGATACAGAAGTGCCGGAAGCATCATCAGATAAAGCGGCCAGTATTCCTTCAGCACGTTTTTCTTTTTTCCCTTTTTTAACCTCTGCTTTTTCATAAAGCGTGTCTCCTTTTATGAGGGCTGTTTTTTCAGGTTCTTTCACAGAGAAGGCTCCACATCTTTTCTAGTAAGAGTGGAGCCTTCGGTTACTGTATCACACCGGATTTTCTTCCGCCCCGGTCGTGTTCTTTTTACAAATTAGCCTATTTCTTTGCAAGAAATGCATCCAGCTGCTCCTGCTTTGCAGCAATGACATCATCGATTCCCGCATCGTCCAGTGCCTCCAGGAACTGTGGAAGCAGTTCTTCCGGATCTCCGGAGCCGCTGCTAAGTGCGCCGTTGTACTGGCTGATTACGTTGTTCAGGGCTGATACCTGATCCGCATATTCGCTGTTATCAAAGACAAATCCCAGTGCTTTCGACTCGATACCGGAAGCGTTGAACTCCTGCATTTTGTCCCAGAGCTGCGGGTCAGATCCATCCCATTTGTATGCGATGAACTGGTTCGGAAGCTCCCATCCACAGTTAAAGCTGTAGCCTGCATTGTCTGCTGTTACACCGTCCGGGTAGTTGATGATTCCGTTTTCTTCATCTTCTACTACGTAGTCGGTTCCCTCTTCGCCCCAGTTCAGAAGGTTCATGACCTCCGGGCTGCCATAGATATAATCGAGAACCTGCATTGCTTTTTCCGGATTTTCGGAGTTCTGTGCTACAGAGAAGATAATTCCGCCGTAAGAGGATGAGTTGATGATCGGCTGATCATAGAACGGTACGATTTCAAACTCATATCCTGTGGAGCTCTGGAACTCAACCGGGGTACCTGGATGATAAGCAAAGAACAAGGAGAAGAGATTTCCTGCTTTGCATACGGTTCTCCAGTTTTCTGTGTTTGTTCCGGCATCCTTGCTGATATAGCCTTTCTGATACCAGTCATGCAGCATAGTTGCAGTCTCCTTGTACCAGTCGCTTGCAAAGTAGTTTTCTACGGTTGTGCTGTTGGTCTGATCCATCAGAGCGCCCGTGTTGGCATCGCCAAGTCCATCAGCGCGGGACAGACGGCTCAGAGGCGTATCACTGTTGTTGCTGGAGAACAGCATTGTCATATCAGGCTCGCCTGCCTGTACGGTCTCAAATACTTTCTCCATATCCTTCGGCTCTTTGATTTCATCGGTATTGATATTATACTTTTCTACCAGGTCTTTTCTCATGAAGATGGCTGGAATGCTGCCTCGTTCGATCTGGTTCGGAACGCCATAGACAAACCCATCAATCTGATTTGTTTTTGCAATATCCTCGCCATAGATATCTTTCAGGTTTGTGCCGTATTTGTCAATCAGTTCAGACATATCCATGATCTGGCCGGAATGCATATACTGTACAGCTGTTGTTGCATTTGTGTACAGAAGATCGATTTTCTCATCGCCGGAAAGCATCAGCTGTAACTGCTGAGATGCGCTTGCCCACGGAAGAACAACGATATCGAGCTTTGCATTCAGCTCCGGCTCCAGAATCTCGTTGATTTTTTCTTCGATTCTCTCTTCATCCTGCTGCTGGCTGCCCTGCAGTACCATAGTTACAGTGTACGGCTCGCCTTTTTCCTCTGTCTTTGCTGTGCTTCCGGAAGCTGCGGAGGAACCGGAATCAGAACTGGATCCTGTGCTTCCGCATGCTGCCATGGAAAATACCATAGTTGCTGCAAGAATGCCTGCTAACACTTTTTTCTTCATACTTTTTCTCCTTTTCACGTAGCGTGTTGTGTGACCTTTGATGGTTGTATTATAGCAGGATTTTGACTTACAACTCTATAACTGATTTGACTTTGAAGTATCACTCTTCCGACCTTTGTGTCTTTTTTGTGTCTTTTTTCTGTCAAAAATCTTCCACCATCTTTGCCCCTTCTGCCCCATCGAGTTCGGCCACGGTTCCATTCATGACACGGTAGACTCTCTGGCAGAGGCCGAGGACACTCGGACGGTGCGTCGTAACGATACAGGTTTTGTTGGGACGCTGACGGATGATGTTTCGGAGGACGTTTCGTTCCGTCGTAACGTCCAGTGCCGAGGTGGCTTCATCCAGAAGCAGCACCGGGGCATCGCGGAGGACGGCACGGGCGATGGCAAGCCGCTGGGACTGGCCTTCGGAGAAACCGCGGCCACGTTCCCCGACGCGGCTGTTGATGGTATCCGGCAGATGCTGAACAAAATCCCAGGCGCAGGAGATTTTGAGCGCTTCGATGATCTCCTCGTCGGTCGCATCCTCTTTTACCATGCGCATATTTTCGGCGATTGTGCCGGAAAGGATCGTATTTCCCTGCGGCACATAAGCGAAGAGATGACGCGTTTCGGCGTTCATGGGAACCGTTTTTCCGTTTGAGGCAATGATCACGGTTTCCCCCTCCTGCGGGCGGATAAGGCCGAGAATCAGGCGGATCATCGTTGTTTTTCCCTCGCCGGACGGGCCAACCAACGCTACAATCTCGCCGGGGGCGGCCTGAAACTCCGATCTGGTGATTACTTTGTTTCCTTCTATATAAGAAAATTCTACCCCATGCATCTGTACCCGGAAGCCATCCTTTGCCAGTGGATCGAGCTTGGCGCTCTCCGGGATATGAACTTCTTTTGGCAGCTCTACGAGCTCACGGATCCGGTGCGCCGAGACGGAGCTGTTGAGGAAGGACGGAATAATCGAAATCACGTTTCCAAATGCGCCGGAAAGGTTACTCCGCTGCTGCAGGAACAGTGTCATGGTTCCATAGGTAATGTCGTGCGTCCACAGACGGAACAGGCAGTATCCGAACGCCGTAAACTCCACCGCACTCCCGAGAATAGACATTACGATATTGGTTTTAATCGTAAACAGATTATATTTCAGGCTGATATCCTTGAAAAGTCCCTGCCACCAGCGCATCTTTTTACTGTAATACGGTGCGATGCCAAACGACTTGATCGTATCAAAATTGTAGAACGCTTCTACCTCAAAACTCATCAGATTACTGCTCATCTCGCGTACTTCTTTGCTGTATTCCCGCTGACGGCGGATCATAAACCGGGACATCAGAAGCAGGAACGGTGCGCTTAAAAAAGCAATCAGTGCCATGACCCAGTCATAATGCAGGATTACGAAAAAGGTGGCAATAAACCGATACACGGCAATGATAATCGTCGGGAGCCAGCTGATTGCGTTGCCGCTGACCGTTCCAATGTCGCCGTTGAAACGGTTGAGTACGTCACCGTTTGCGTATTTGCTGATTTCCAGCCAGTCCGCATCAACGATTTTGTCAAAAATATCCGCCTGGATGTCGTTGTTGATGGCGATACCAAGCTTCGTTGAAATGCGGTTGATGACACTCTCAAACCCAAGGCTGAACACGGTACTTCCGATCATGATGCAAAGCAGCAGCGGGAGCTTCTGTATCTGGTATCCGGTGATGATATCGATCAGGTATTTTCCTGCCACGCTGCCGACAAGCCCAAGCGAAGTGCTTAAGATACCGAGAATCGTATAAAAAACAATCGCACCCTTATAGCGCGCGCTGTAGCCAAAAATCCATTTCCAGTCATCGATGATTTCCGAGAACGTTCCGTTTTTCCATCGCTCCGACAGAATGCGGAGAGACTCGAAGGGAGCGTCTTTACTTTTCTCTTTGGATTCTTCCTGCATGCGCGTCTCCTCTCTTTTTCCCGTCTGCGGTACGGATCATATCGTATTTCCTCAGCAGCTCGACACGTCCCGCACCCACTTCAATGCTCGATTTCTGTTCTTTTTCTCCCTGCCCCAGCCATTTCAGGATTCGCTGCACGTATGCAGCCGGGAGCAAAAACGGATACCTCGCCGCATAGAGATACTTGTTTTTCATATAGGAAGCTTCCGGAACCAGCGATTTCCAGATTCCCCCGGCTGTGTGCTTTTCCGCCCCGGTCTCTGCCGCATACAGGGTAATGTTTGCACTGTGGATCCGTCCCGCACTCGATTTTCCAAACGAACCGGCATCGAGAATATCGATCAGAAGCGCTTCGGAATCCGGGTGAAGCTTCTTTGCGGCACGGACTGCCCCACTTGCTTCATAGGAAAAGCCCAGATAGCGCTCGCCGATATCCAGCAGATTGATACAGAAACACGTCATGTGATACTCTTCGCACAGCTGCCAGAACATTTCCCAGTCTATTTTTCTTCCATATACACGAATCATCTGTACCATGTCACAGATCTGACGGATCCCGACACCGCCGTGAAGAAAGTGCTTGAAGCTGTGACAGAGAAGATAGAAAAGATGATGCGTTTCTTCTAAGGTAAAGATGCTCTGCCCCTGCACTTCCACTTTGGATGGATGCGCAAAAACATCGGAAAATGCACGATTCAGATAACCATAGGCAGAGGATTCTGTGCTGAACAGCCTGGTATGTATTTCATAGAAGACCCCTGTTTTCGGATGAATGTAGCCCATCTCTTCCGGGGTATCACCATCTTTGGCACCATTTGGCATTGCGGTTTCTTTGTCCCGCACAAAGCCCTTCCTCATAAAACAGGCATCTACTGTTGCAAAATCCTTTGCCGAAATCAGAAGATCCTCATCCCCGGACGGGCGCAGATCTGGTTTCGGGTAGAGACTTCTGCACACAATTCCTTTCATCACCAGCGGCTGCACGCCCAGATGCTCCAGCTCCTTTTCATCGGAAAGAAACAGCGCTGTACGCGAAACCTGCTGCAAAACACTCTGCATTGCCTGCGTTTTTACCTGTCTGCGAAGCTCGTCCGAAAGCTCTGCAAATTCCGGTGTTTTGCCCACAACATCGTAGACCGCTGACAGCAGCGAATGCTGTGCCGCGAGGACAAACAGATGATTCCATTGTTTTTCTGTCAGCGCCTGAATTTCCGCCGGCGATGCTTTTTCTTCTGTCAAAAACGCACAAATCACCGCAAGGAATGCGGTTTCTGTTTCTGTAATCATCTTCTTTTCCTTTCATTTCTCTGCACGCATCATTTTCTTTTTATCCACACCGAATAACCGGGCATATCCATGCATCAGAATCGGGCGAAGCGGGATGATGCGAATCCAGACCCGTGCAAAAAACTCCCACCAGAACGTTCCCGGTACAAGTATTTTTCCTTTTCGCTCCACTTTTGTCACCCGTGCAAAGATCTGCTTCCGTTGCACATGATGCTCGATTTCCGTCTGTGCATCCCCGATTATGTCATAACCGTCTGCATGAACGCGGCAGATCCGATGCACGACAAACTGTCCGCCCGGCCGCTCGTAAAATACGATATCACCTTTCCGAAGTTCCCGCGCCGGCGCTCGGAAGAAAATACTGTCGCGTCCATGAATCAGAAACGGCGCCATGCTGCTCCCGGAAATCACCATACGCACTTCTCTGCCCTGCTCTACAAGTTCTTTCAGCATTCCGACATAGGCACGTGTATCCATCATTTTCATGCATGTTTCTCCCTTTTCTGAATCATGTTTTTGTGCAGTGCAGCTGCATATGTTTCACTTTCGAACGAACCGGTCCCGATCTCCTGCTCCAGCGTTTTCACCGCATCTTCTGAAATGTCGCACGCCAGATGATACACCGGAACTTTTCCAGCAAGCTGTTCGAGAAGGTCGAGACTGTGCACCAGTCCCTCCCTGTCCCAGCGGTTCATGGTGATCTGTCCGTACAGACTCGTAAATGCCTCTGCCGGACGCAGCCGCCACGCCTGATTCGTCTTTGCCTGGCTCAGCATTACAATGCATCCGACCGGGAGCTTTTTGTTTTCGCAGACTCCTGATGTTCCGCAGACCGGCCAGCCGTTTGCTGTCCACGCTGTGCCGTCATATTCCAGCAATGCCTTATCCCCATTTACGGTACGGCTTTCCCGGTACTGTTCCCAGAGTCCCGCCTGCGTGGTTTTGCCCGTTCCCGATGGTGCAGAAAAGAGCATTGCTTTCCCCTGATACTCCGTGTATGCACAGTGCAGAATCAGGCACGGCTGCTCTGCCAGACGGCGCTCCAGGGCAAGGAGGGAAAGAAAAACAACTTCATACTTTTCAACTTCTGCCAGATACCACCTGCCGACGAAAACCTCCGCACGATTTTGCGCAGTCTCACGGTAGAATGCATAAGGACGCGCTTCTCCTTTCACACCGATCCGGCGGCTCTCCAATCCTTCTTTTGTATGAAACACCTGCAGATCGACCCGATCCACAATCAGCTCTCCCTCCGCTTCCGGCAATATGTCGACAGCCGTAATGATATATGTATAATCCGCAGAATCCGTTTTCACCAAAAATTTTTCCATATCCACCGGAAGTACCAGCTCTTCCGGAAACTTCAGCCGGAAGGAAAAACTCCCTGTCTGAAATGTTTTTTCCATCAAAAACTCCTCTTTCTCCCCATGATCTTCCCTTCTCTCCGCAACGTATCACGATCCCTTTTTCCGCATTTATGATAACAAAAAAAAAGAGACTCCGTCAATCTTCGGAGCCTTTTTGTAATTAAATACGTAATTTATTTTGACTGGTCTGCAGCGTTTTATAGCCATGCCGGAAATACAGGATCTCCGCCGCACCGGTAATTGTCCACGAAAAGATATACAGCAGATACAGTGACGTAATGGTATGGAAATACGCGAAAATCGTGTACACCCAGATCACACGGAACACACAGGAACCGAGAATATGATAAAAACTATTCTTCCGCAGCGAGTCTTCATCGTTGTATTGCAGAATGGAAATCTGCTGATTGCGTTGATATACTCCTGGGAGACTTCGCGGTTTGGAATGGATACGTTTTCTTTTTCGTTATCGTATGTCAGATCTTTCTCCAAATCGTCTCGGACGGCTCACGCACAGATACCGCTGGAGTGTCCGCACACAGCGATTTGTTTTTCGTTTTTGAGCAGATTACATTCCCATCTTTTCCAGTTTTTACTTGACTTTTCCTAGTTCTTCTTTTATAATCTTTTTGTAATGATAAATGTAATTTATTTCTGCAAATCATTCTACATATTTTTCTTGCTGACTGCAGAAATACTTTCTGCCTGAAAAGGCACAGCATTTTGCAAGAGGGGAGTTTGTGATGGAACCGATTGCTTCTCCGACCCGGTCAGATTTGTTACAAAAGATAAATGAAAAAAATATCGTGTCAAATTCCGATTATCTACTGCGTGAAATTGCAGGGGAATATGCGATTATTCCCGTTGGGACTGCCTGTCAGATTTCGAATGCAGTGATGGTTCCAAACGATACCGCCGCATTTCTCTGGAATGCTTTTCAGCAGCCACGTACCATTTCGGAAGTCGTTGCACAGGCGTTAGAGGAATATGCGGCTGCGGAAGATACGATTCAAAATTCTGCTTTAAATTTTGTGCATGATACTTTAAGGTATGCATTATTAGAGGAGGTTATATCGTTATGAAGAAAGAGTGGATGGAACCTGTTGTTGAGGTTCAGGAATTTGCTGCAAATGAATATGTGGCGGCCTGCGGGGATAGCGGGAAAGTTTATAAATTTGTCTGCGATGCTGGACAATACGGTCATAATTATAATGTTTATTATTATGATGGATCTGGGCAAAAAAATATATCGCAAAAGAAGGCTCATGGGGAGGCTGGGGCTCTCAAGCTCAATTTTCTGGATATCATCCTTGTAACAAGACTCATGAAGCGGAATCTGATAGTGGATTTATCAGTGGTTTTATAGATGACCAGTCTACCCGCGATGATGAAGCAACCCCCCGTTGTCATCTGGACCGAAAATGGTACAAACGTTCATTGTACTACCAGATTAGACATCAATACTTGGGAAACCGCCAAATCCTGATTTTTCCACTAAATAATAATTTTTTCAAACCACAGCAAAATGGATCGAACCCACTCGTTTCGATCCTTTACTATACCTATTAATAATTGGTTCATCAAACCACTTTTTTCGGAGGAACCTTTATGAACTACATGAACGACGCTTCCACCTTCGAGCGTTCTTTTCTCCAGAAAGCGCGCCAGCAGCACATTCCTATTACCGGCGCGCTTGAACTTCTGCCACTCTGCAATATGAACTGCGACATGTGTTATGTCCGTCTGTCCCGTTCAGAAATGGAATGTCAGGGACAACTCCGCACAGTTGATGAATGGATTCTGCTTGCACAGCAGATGCAAAAAGCCGGTACACTTTTTCTTCTTCTGACCGGCGGTGAACCACTTCTCTTTCCTGATTTCAAAACACTATATCTTGAGCTTCGAAACATGGGCATGATTCTTACCATCAACACCAATGGAACCCTGCTGGGCGAATCCTGGGCTGATTTTTTTGCTGAGTACAGGCCGCGCCGCATTAACATCACGCTCTACGGTGCCGATGCCGCTTCCTATAACCGTCTCTGCCATTACCCCCAGGGCTTTGATCAGACCGTCCGCGCCATCCGTCTGCTCCGCGAACGAAACGTTGATGTCAAAATCAGCTGTAGCGTCACTAAAAAGAACGCGCATGATTTTCCAAAAATCTTTGTTCTCGGAGAAAAGCTTGGAGTCCCCGTTCATGCCGATCACTATATGATGCCCGCCGTCCGGGAACGCTCCCTTCCTTTTGATGCTCAGGTCCGCCTGAACCCGGAAGACGCCGCTGCGCTTGCCCTGCAGACACTGAAACTGCAGCTGACCAGCGATATTTTCCGGCAGTACGTTCATGAATCCATCCACCGCGTCAACAATCCGTCTTTTCCACGGGGCAATGGTCATATCTCCTGTCTTGCCGGAAACTGCTCCTTCTTCATCAACTGGCAGGGCTTTCTTTTCCCCTGTGTGATGTTATCCGAAATCTCCGCCCCTGTTTTGATCTTGGATTTATTTCCGCCTGGGAAAAAGTTTCCGCCGCTGCACAGAAGATTTCCCTAAGTTCCCAATGCTGTCAATGCCGTTTGCAACCGATATGCCGCACCTGCGTCGCAGCCGCGTTTTTAGAAACCAGTTCTTATCGGGGAATGCCTGGTTATCTCTGCCGCTATTCCGAGCATTACTATCACCTGCTGCTGGCAGAAGAAGCTTCTTTTTCCTCCATCGCCTTATAGTCTTTACATATGCTGAAATCGCCGGACAGATTTTTCTCTGCCAGCACATCCTGCACACGCGGCTCCCATGCGGCAACCTCTTCCTTCGCAGAACGGAACGTACTGTCCGCGCCGAAGTACAACACGGCCTCATCTGCCTCTTCGATCACCAGAGTATGACCCATGGTATACACACGGCCGCCCATTGCTTTTGCCGACAGGCACATGGCAAATTCCAGGGCATTTTTTTCCGAGGTTTCCGCTCAGATAAATCGTGTGATTCCTGTTCGACTTTCCTGTAATCGGTCAAATATTTTCGCACGGTTCAGCATCACCTCAACCGACATCCTTTTCCGTTCGGTGCACGAAGATGCAGCACCATACAGTCCGCCGGTCTGGAAACTGAAGCAGGTTCGGCAGATTTCCAGCGATCATCGCACCAAGCCGTCCATTCTGTCACCAAAAGAGGGAGGCAGACGATTCCACCTCCCTCTTCGTTTTTCAATTTCTATCTAATACTTAATACTCGACGTTCTCTTCATTTCCTTCTTTTCTGACCGTCAGAATCTCTGTCTCACGTCCTGTCAGCGCGCGGCTTCTTTCGCCCGGCTGCTGTCCGCCGATGGAGATTTCATACTCGCCCGGCCGTACGACACATCCGCCGTCCTCTGTGATAACAGCAAAATCTCTTGCATGCAGTGTCACGGAAAACCTCTTTTTTCTTCTCCTGCCTGCAGTTCCACGCACGCGATGCCTTTTAACTGGAAGCCTGGCTCACCCGGCTGTGCGTTTTTGTATTTCACATAAACCTCTACGCTCTCATGCAGCGGATATGCACTCTCATTCTTCACCTTCGTGCACACGGTCACATCGTCGAGCACCGCGCTCGTCTCCTGCTCCGTTTTTGCGCCGCTGTAGGAAATTGTTCCATACGTCAGTCCATATCCAAATGGATACAGAATATTTTTATCAGTATAGCGGTAGGTTCGTCCTGCCATGCTGTAATCGGTGAACTCCGGCAGATTTTCTGTTCCCTGATAGAAAGTCACCGGCAGTTTTCCGTTCGGTGCATAATCGCCGAACAGCGCCTCTGCCACGGCTTTTCCGCCGCGCGCACCCGGATACCAGCTGTCAAGAATAGCCGGTACATGCTCCTCGGCCCAGGACAGGTCGATGGCACTTCCTGCCGAGAGAACGAGGACTACCGGTTTTCCAACCGCTGTGATTGTCTCAAGCAGTTCCTCCTGTAAGCCCGGCAGATTGAGGCCCAGCTTATCGCCGCTCGCGTATTCGTTTCCGGCATCGCCTTCCTCGCCCTCAACAGTTGCATCAAGTCCAAGGCACAGAACGACAACGTCTGCGTGCTCAGCGGCAATGACAGCCTCTTTGAAACGGTCTTTGTCCTCGCCGAGTCCTTCGACTTTATTTTTATACAGATGACAGCCCTCTGCGTATGTCACTCTCACATCATCACCGACATACTGCTGAATTCCTTCCAGCGGTGTGATGTATCTGGACGATGTTCCCTGATAGTTTCCAACCAGCGCTGCTCTCGAGTTCGCGTTCGGTCCGATCACGGCGATACTGCGGATCTTCTTCACATCGAGCGGCAGCATATTGTTTTCATTTTTCAGCAGAACCATACTTCTTCTCGCTGCCTCGACGGACAGATCAACATGCTCCTTGCACTCGACTAGATCGTAGGACAGATCTTCGTACGGTGACGGATAGTCTTTCATCATACCGAGGCGGATGCGGATTTCCATCAGGCGCTCAACTGCCGCGGTGATTGCCTCTTCGGATACCAGGCCATCCTCGTATGCTTTCGGCAGATGCAGGAAAGCAACGCCGCAGTTCAGGTCACAGCCGTTGTTGACAGCACGCGCTGCGGACTCCTCTACATTTTTGGTCACTCTGTGGTGCTCATGGAAATCTATGATTGCCCAGCAGTCGGAGACAACATGGCCTTCAAAGCCGAACTCATCGCGCAGGATGTCCTTTAACAATGTCTTGCTTCCGCATGCCGGTTCACCGTTGACACGGTTATACGCACCCATGACTGCCTCGACTTTTGCATCCTTGACACAGCGTTTGAAGGCATACAGATAGGTGTCATACAGATCATGTTTGCTGACTCTTGCGTCAAACTCATGGCGGATCGCCTCTGGGCCGCTGTGGACGGCGAAATGTTTGGCACACGCCGCTGCCTTCGGGTGATCCGGGTCAGGTCCCTGTAATCCGCGGATGTAGGCGCATCCGAGCTCACCGGTCAGATACGGGTCCTCACCATATGTCTCATGGCCGCGGCCCCATCTCGGATCACGGAAAATGTTGACGTTCGGTGCCCAGAAGGTCAGGCCTTTGTAGATGCCGCGGTCGCCTTTTCTCGAAAACTCGTTGAATTTTGCACGTCCCTCGGTAGAAACAACATCACCGATCTCCTGCAGCAGCTCTTTATCAAACGTTGCTGCAAGGCCAATAGCCTGCGGAAATACCGTTGCCACACCAGCTCTTGCCACGCCGTGCAGCGCTTCATTCCACCAGTTGTATGCCGGAATGCCAAGACGCTCGATCGCCGGTGACTGATAGACCATCTGGCTCATTTTTTCTTCCAGCGTCATCTGGGAAACCAGCTGTTTTGCATACTCTCTCGTCTCTTTACTCATAGGTAAAATCCTCCCGAAATTTGTTGCCTCTATTGTATCGCCACGTTTCCCGTTCGGCTAGTCAAGTATTGCTCTTTGCTTCTCATTTTATGCGATTTTTGCGAATGACACAGGGGAACATACGAGGAAATCGTGTATGCGTAACCATCCGATATACACGCAGAAACTCCCGGCAGAATTTCTCGTATAAGATCTTCCGTCGGGAGTTTCCCTTATCTATTCCTGTGAAATTTTATTTCTGATACTCTTCCTCGATATTTTTTACCGCACGGAGCTTGTTCGCGTATTCCAGAATCTCTTCTTTGGAATATTTCTGTTTCCGGCACCAGGTGAGGATTTCTTCTTTTACTTCCTCCGGCATCTTATTGTTCATGCGCAGACAGTCACAGAAGGTTCTCTTCGGAGAATAATATTTGTAGGAACCAAACTCTGTCTTTTTCTCACAGATTTCGCCCGGGACATCGGCATTCTGGAAATAAAAACGTCTGATTTCAAAATTTTCCAGATCCATTTTTTTCGGTCTGTCCGTGCTGTTGCAACTGCAATCGTAGCCGGCTCTTCTTTCAGCATTCCGGCAAGCCATGCAGCACTGTCCATGCAGATGACTGCGCGTGGGTTTACTTTCGCAATTTCAATATATTGATAGTCTTCCGGTTTTTCATAACCACAGTCCTTGCACCAGTACCAGCCGCGTGCAAATCGTTCCAGACTTCCTTCCTCTTCCATTTCTGCCAGCTGCAGTACGGTCACCTGATGATCTCTGAGGTCTGCGAAGCTCATATATCCATGATGTTCTTTAAATAACGTCGTGATCTTCTGGTATGTTTTAAAAAGCATATTTTCTTTCCCCTTTCAGGATGTGATACATCTTTTTTCATCTATAGGCGTTTGCACATATAATATTCCAATTTTCATGGAATGGCAAGCACTAATTTGCAAAAACCATGTTTTTTCTCTGTTTTTTTCTTATTAGCTGCTGCTAACATATTTCTCTTTTCATCACTTATAAGTATACCTTTTTTACCTGAAATATGCAACCTGCTGATCCGCTTTTTCTGTTCTCATACCAGCAGAAAAAGACCGGATTTTTTACTTCTCATCCGGTCTTTTTCTCTTTCATTCTATCTTTTAACGTTTACCGTAAAACCTTTTTCACTCTGCCGCTTTCTGTGCACAGACATTCAGGTTCCAGGAAGCGGAACATTTCCGCATGATTCCAATCAGCTCTTCGGAGCCCAGCGCATAGCCGACACGAAGGCCTGCCATCGCATAATATTTGGAAAAGGTGCGGAGAACCAGAATCGGTTTTTCCGGATGCGCTTTCATATAATCGACCATACTACAGCAGTCCGGCTCGGTGGCAAATTCCATGTATGCCTCATCCATCACCAACAGAACGTCCTCCGGAAGGGTATCTGCGAATGCTTCCAGCTCCCCGATCGGCACATACGTTCCGGTCGGGTTATTCGGATTGCAGATCACCACGATTTTGTTTTTTCACCGATTTTTTCTTTCATGGCAGGGAGATTAAATTTCTGCTCCTCGGTTACCGGTACGGAGACCGGCACACCGCCATTTAAATACGCCATGTCGGCAAATGCCCCGTAGGTCGGCGCGGAAAACAGCACCTCATCTCCATCGTCCAGAAAGGTCAGTCCGATCATATCGATCATCGCACTCGATCCGGCTCCTGTCAGTACATTTTCTGCTTTTAATCCGTACTGCTCCGCTACCTTCTGTTTCAGCAGTACTGCTGCAAAATCAGGATAAAAATGGCTACCTGCCATAGAGTCCTCCAGCGCCGCCTCCTCCCCGGAAACTGTGATTTTTGTTTCCATCCATACATTCCAGCCAGCATCTGCAGCAGTGCGTCTCGCTGTAGGTTGTCACCGGAGAGGCCTGTACCTCACATATCTTCATAGTGTAAGGACAGCGGCTCATAAATGCACAGCCCTTCGGAAGCTTTAAGAGGTCCGGCGGTGTTCCCGGAATCGGAGCGAGCGGCTCGTCGTTATCCTTTGCCGAATTGTTGATACTGTTCAGAAGACCTTTCGTGTACGGATGATGCGGTTCGTAGAAAATCTCATCGACGGTTCCCTCTTCTACGATCTGGCCGGCGTACATAATGGCAATCCGGTCGCACATAGAAGCGACAACGCCGAGGTCGTGGGTAATCATGATAACAGAGGTTCCTTTTTCCTTCGTCAGCTTTTTCAAAAGCTCCAGAATCTGTGCCTGTACGGTCACATCCAGTGCGGTTGTCGGCTCATCTGCGATAATCAGCTCCGGGTCACACGCCAGAGCCGTCGCAATGATGATTCTCTGCCTCATACCGCCGGAAAATTCGAACGGATACTGATCGAGCCGTTTTTCCGGACTTGGAATTCCGACCTGCCGCATCAGCTCAATGGCTTTCGCTTCCGCTTCTTTTTTGGAGCAATTCTGATGCTTTCGGATTCCCTCTGTCATCTGAATTCCGATTTTCAGGATCGGATTCAGAAATGTCATCGGATCCTGGAAAATCATGCCGATGCGGTTTCCGCGGATCTGCTGCATTTTCTTTTCATAAGCCCGTTTTTCTTTCCGGTCCTTCATGTGCGGCGGAGAAATGTTTTCTCCGTCGAAAAGGATCTCTCCCTTCTTCCACTCTGCCCGTTCGATGCCAGAAGCCCCATCAGGGTCAGCATGCCGACACTTTTTCCGGAACCGGACTCGCCGACAATACCAAGTACCTCGCCCTCTTCCAGATGGTAGGAACATCGCGGACTGCGCTGACGGTTCCCTGCTGCGTTTCAAATTTTGTTGTGAGATGGCTGATTTCGAGTAAACTCATACGCTTCACCCCCTGGTTTTCTTTGGATTAAAGGCATCGCCGATTCCCTCGCCGAGGAAGTTCAGGGAGAAAATGGTGATACAGATGCAGATGGTCGGCAAAAGCAGCTGTCCCGGGTGCATGGTAAGCACCTGACGGGCATCCTGTGCCATGGAACCCCAGCTTGCCATCGGAGCAGAAATGCCGATTCCGATGAAGCTTAAGAAGGCTTCCGTAAAATGGCATTCGGAACAAGGAAGGTAATCTGTACAATGATCGGTCCGATGGCATTGATCAAAAGGTGACGGAAGAGAATTCTCGCATCACTTGCTCCGATGACGAGTGCTGCCATGGAAAACTCCTGCTCCTTTAAGGCGATCAGCTGGCCTCTTACCTGACGAGCCATGCCGATCCAGCCCGGAATGCAGATACCGCAATAGAGAGAAGTCCGATGCTTAGCGTGTACGGAAATCCTCTTGCGATCAGTGTATTAACAGAAACGTTCTTTTTATAGGAAATGCCGAGATCTCCGTGCATCAGATTTTCCATGTAAAGAATATACTGTTTCCACATGGGTTCATCCAGTCCGTAGGTCGATTCGAGCTGTTCAATCGCGCTCTGGGAAAGATTATCCGCCTCGAACGGGCTGCCCGGCATAATCCGAATCAGGAAAAGGTAATGGTGATCAGTGCCCAGATCGTCACCACTCCGATGAATAAACGTTTTATGATGTATCTTACCATGCAGCATTCCTCCCGTTCCGGCTTTTTAGCTCAGAAGAGGCAGCCGAACGATCTGCTCTGGCTGCCTCTTTGCACCTTTTACTGTCTTTTGTTTTATAGTGCTTCCTCGCCGCGCTGGCCGGTACGAACCCGGATGACGTCTGCCACTTTCTCGACAAAATCTTTCCGTCTCCGATATTTCCGGTACACAGCTTCTTTTCCAGAAAGCCTTTTAATACTTCAATTGTCTTATCGTCACCGACGGTCTCGAATTTGCATTTTCATCAGTACATTCGGTCGCTCATGGTTCCACGGTACATCACCCGGTAACCCTTCTGGTTTCCATATCCGGTGATATCCGTTTTCCATCACGCCGTACACGGCACACGATTCCATGATGTCGATGACATCCTCCCGGTTCGCGGGTTTGACAATAACTGTTCAGCTTTTTCATATCCGCACCACCTTTTTTATTGATCCTTTTTTATTTATCATTATGGAAGTGGAAGTTTGCATAAGCGCTGCATCCGTGCTCGTGCATATCCAATCCGTCGATCTCTTCCTTCTCGGTTACGCGAAGTCCGATGGTCTTTTTTCAGGACGAAGAACAGAATGAACGCCAGGATCAGGGTATATGCTGCAACTGCTACAAAACCGATCATCTGGGTGATAAAGCTGCATCCCTCGCCGAAAATACCGGTGAATAAGGTTCCGAGTGCTCCACAGACACCGTGTACACTGATTGCACCAACCGGGTCATCGATTTTTACGACTTTATCAAAGAATTCAACTGCGAATACAACGACAACACCTGCAACTGCTCCAATGAACAGTGCCTCGTAATCATTGACTACATCACAGCTTGCTGTAATAGCTACCAGTCCGGCCAGTGCGCCGTTCATTGTCATACTGATATCCGGTTTTCCCATAACGTACCCAGGTAACAATCAGGGTAACAAGTGTTGCTGCTGCTGCCGCAAGGTTTGTAGTCATGGCAATGTCGCCAAGATTATAGGTTGCTGCTGTGGTAGATCCACAGTTAAATCCGAACCAGCAGAACCAGAGGATAAAGACACCAAGTGCTCCAAGCGGAAGGTTATGACCAGGAATAGCAACCGGTTTTCCCTCTTTTGTGTATTTTCCGATACGAGGTCCGACCATTTTTGCACCGGCAAGGGCACACAGACCGCCGACCATATGAACTGCGGTAGATCCTGCAAAATCATGGAACCCGATCTGGCTTAACCAGCCGCCTCCCCAGATCCAGTGTCCGGTGATCGGATAAATGAAAACGCTGATCGCTGCGGAGTAAATCAGATAAGAGATAAATTTGGTTCTCTCTGCCATAGCTCCTGATACAATCGTTGCCGATGTTGCACAGAACACGGTCTGGAAAATCATGAATACGCCGATCGGCAGTCCGTTGAACATGCCGTCTGCATCTGCCAGCGATTTCGGATTAAAAAAAACCGGCGGTTCCGATAAAAGCATTGCTTCCTCCGAACATCAGCGCAAATCCGATGATAAAGAAGAAAATAGAGCCGAGCACGAAATCCATCATGTTCTTCATCAGAATGTTTCCTGAGTTTTTCGCTCTTGTAAATCCTGTCTCCACCATGGCAAATCCGGCCTGCATAAAATACACCAGAAAGGCTCCGACCATGGTCCATACGATATTGAGTAATACCTGTGTGTTTTCCATAATAAGTTCCTCCTCATTCCCATCTTACCTGTTCCCGTCTGCAGATCTTCTGAAACGGTCATCTCTGAAACGGTAGCTTTCAGATTTTTTAAAGTGCCTGTTCGCCGTGCTCGCCCGTCCGGATCCGCACTGCATCTTCAACATCGTAAACGAAAATTTTTCCATCGCCGTAGTTTCCGGTTGACAGGTTTTTTCCACAACAAAATCAACGATTTTCGGAACCTTGTCATCCTCCACAACGGTCTCCACTTTAACCTTCGGAAGCATTTTGGCCACGATTTCCGCTCCGCGGTACATCTGACGATATCCCTTCTGATTTCCATATCCAAGGATATTTGTGATCATCATACCGTTTGCCTTCTGCTCCTCGAGGAGTAGCTCCAGGTTTTCGAGGCTCTCCGGACGAATTACAATTTCCAGCTTTTTCATGATTTTCCCTCCCTTTCCGAACCGGTCCCTGTACAGCTTCTGATTTTTCCGGCTGCGGATTTCTTTTTTATCCGCCTTCCCGGTTTTCTCTTCCATTCATTTACCGGCTCTGCTGCTTCTATATAGAAATCTGTTTTCTGACAGATTTTCTAACCTCTTCTTTCATGCCTGGACTGTTCCGCAGCTCTGTCTGTTTTTACATGTTGTTTTTACAGTTCGTTTTTTTGCATCTGCTTTCACATCGCTTGTTTTAATTATCACACTTGTCGGCATTCCCTCCAGGTACGACTGGAAGTTTTTTCACCGCCAGATCTACTGCACGGAGTCTTGCTGCCTTCGGCTGCCAGGCGATATGGGAAGTAATAAAGGTGTACGGCGACTGCATCAGCGGAATCTGATACTGCGGCGGCTCATTTGCGACAACATCGAGTCCTGCCATATAAACCTTTCTCGATTCCAGCGCCTCAAGAAGCGCCTCCTCATCGATGATGATTCCCCGCGCGGTGTTGATAATGATGACACCGTCCTTCATTTTGGCAAATGCTTCACGGTTCAGCAGGTTTTCTGTTTCCTTCGTATGCCGGACAGTGAATGGAGATCACATCCGACCGTTCGAAAATTTCTTCCATTGCTGACCTGCTCGATGCCGTCATACTGCGGCCCCGTCTTTTTGTGACGGCTGTTTGCGATGACCTTCATGCCAAAGCCCTTTGCCATTCTTGCCGTCCAGAGGCCGATCGCGCCAAGTCCGATGATTCCCATCGTTTTCTGGTAGAGCTCAATCTGCGGCACGAACAGTTGATTGTAGCTTGCCTGCGGATTCGTTTCTTTTTCTTTCCAGTACCCTGTTTTGGTGTAATCGCTCTGTACCGTCACGTTATGACAGATGTTCATGAGCAGTGCCATCGCATACTGGGCAATGGTGACATCGCCGTAAATCGTATTCGTTATGGTCACGCCCCGGCGTCTTGTCATTTCCACATCGAAGTCTTCAAATCCATGTCCCAGCGTTGCGATATATTTCAGATTCGGATGCGCTTCAAAGAGCTTTTCGTTGATCACTCCTTTGTGGACCCAGATACCAAGTGCTGCGTCGGCGTTCCCGATCTGACTGCTGTAATCTTCGAAGGTGTACCTCTTTTTCTCCTGATGGATGATACGGAACTTTCCGATCTGTGGTACGGTCTGCAGCATTTTGTTCCACTCTGCTTCTATTTCTTCGTACGTCAGATCGATGGTTCCCGGGTCTCCCTGAAAAACGACTACCTCATAGTTTTCTTCTTTCATACGCCTCGCCTCCTGTTGTGCAATCAGTCCGCAGATCATCACGAGCTGTTCGGCTGCGTGACACGCTGTTTTCTTATCCCCGCTTCCGAGGAACTGTGCTCCGACAACGGAACCGCCGCTTGCCATCGATGTGAAAATCACGATCAGCAGTACGCAGATCGTATTGACAAGTGAGATTCCGGAAACAGCCGTTTCACCGGCTCCGGATACCATCACCATGTCTGCCATACCGACGGTAACGGCCAGCACCTGTTCCACAATCAAGGGAACGATCAACCGGACCAGACGCTTTCGGTCAAATAAGACGTTTGTGTTTTCCATCGGACTTTCTCCTTTCCGGTAAAATCAAAAAGCGATCTGGAAATCTTCCTTCCAGATCGCCCCGTTGCGAACTCTTTACTGACGTTTCTCCTTTGGATTGAAAAACGCGGCACGAAGCTTTCCCTTCGTACCGCGCCTTCGCGAATCCACTACTTATATGGAGTTTATCTTGAAAAACAGACAGAGCGTTTTCCGGTTTTCTGAGAGTGTTTTTTTGGGAGAAATAAAACCTTGGAGAAAGGGAGAAAATTACAAACGGAGTGATTCTATTCCCAGAACCGCTCCGTTGCGTTATCTTTACTCTATTCTTTTTCTCTGCTGTTTTTCAACATAGGCATATTCTAGCGGAATTCCCACTTTTTGTCAATCCTTAAATTTTTCGATAATTTCCGGTCTTTTGCATCAATTCTGTCAATTTTACACAATTTCACCGATATTTTTTCGGCTGTTTCTGAATATTTTCTCATGAACCTTTGAAATTTCTTTGTTTTCTTTTAAAATCGCGGAAAAACTCCGGCAAAATTCTGTGAAAATTCAGAGCGAACGCAAGACTTGGCATTCATCAAATATCCGCTACCTGTCTGGAGCGTGTTTGAAAAAGCTCTGTTATGTCAGATCCAGTCAAAATCTCCGCCGGTAATCGCAAGACTTAAGAGTGCATCCATCTTTTCCACTTCCTCTTCGCCCTCAATTTTTTGCAGCAGCACTGCGGTGTCCAGCACATCCTCCAAAGATTCGCCAGGTCCGATTTCATAATCCACCTCCGCCTCGCAGTCCGGGCATGGGATTTTTTCCATCGTCTGAAGGGATAAAAAGCGGTTGCCGCATTTCTTGCATTCATAATAACCACATGTTTTGGTTCCGTCTGGTACGTAATACATCTTTTCATACTCCTTTTTATTTTTCATACTTCTCAATGATACACTGATGTTCTTTTACCGCATCCGTGAACTCGCTGCGGATTTCTTCATTTGGAATGTACGCCATCTGTTCTCTTCAATCGTATGCCAGATAGCCTAAGTGAATCAGTGCAGTTAAAACGTCATCTTTATTTTTAAATGTCACCATATCATTCTGATACGATTTCGTTTTTACTTTCACTCGTTCCCCGGACATCATCGTAATAATGTCTGTTATAATATGCATCCAATTACGTATCGGATTCTACATCTTAATTCCGGAGTATTCCCATGTCACTGTATCGAGCAAGAGGAACTCCTCTGTTCCAATTGGCTTTCCATCTCTGTAAGTTGAAAACACATCCGTGCTAATCAGATTTCCCTCTTTCGTAATTGCATCCATAGGTGTATGACCTACAACCTGCAACAACTTACGTGGCTTATATAATCTCATTTTTGAATGCTGTGGTCTCAGCCAGATCGGCGATGCATCATTCCACATCTCGATTCTTCCGAGCTGATTAATCGTCTCTAGCACAGCATCCACATCATTATATTTTGCTCGCGGAACATATTCCTCTACAAAGAAATTCAGTACGCCTCCATGAGAAAAGAGAACATTGTCTATTCTCTGAACATATTTAATGGGATTATCTTCTGGAACAGCCTCTCGCAAATCCAACAACTTTCTTTGCACTGTCATTGAAGCCATGGAGCTATAACCGCTCTCCAGACAATGCCACAGATAACTCAAATCGTGATTCCCATAGCACCAGGCTGTTTCCGGAAATGCTTTTGCAAACCGAACAGCCTCATCATAAGTTTCTTCATAAAGTCCGACATTATATTGCTTGTCCCAATCATCAGGGATGTCCATCAGACATACCGCTCGATCGGCAATTCCCTGATGCATAAGAGCTGTAGCCTGTTTAAACATCTGCGGTTTAAGATGAACATCAGGAATTACTAATATCTTCATACCATCATACCTTCTTATACTATTCTACTGGATATATCACCCTTTGTCCGGATATCTTCCAACTGATACCGCATTTGCAATGTCTTAATCCAATGAACTGCTGTTTCATAGCACCACCACAGACAGGACATCGTTTTGCTTTTGATCTCATCGCTTACCATGCTCAAGTTAAGCTTCTCTTCTCCATTTACCTGAGGTACAGGTGATCAAGATGCCGAAGCGATGACACAGCCGAACGTTCTGGCAAACAAAACTTTCTGCACATCATCGGGGTAGAATTTGACCCAAAACATTACAAAGGAAAGTGACCCTGTACGACAAAAACATTATACAACAAAAAACACTGATTGGTAGACTTCATCAATATTTTTTTCTACAAATATTTTTATATTATATCATCCACACATGAAATCAAATACATAGCACTGTAAAATCAAAGTAAATATTTCGATCAACAGAACCTTTTATGACAACATCTCTTTCACACAAGTACTTCGATAATCACTTGGTGATATTTTATATCTTTCTTTAAATACTCGGTTAAATGTTCTCTGACTTTCAAATCCACTATCCAGACAAATGTTTGTAATAGAATCATTCGTATTTTCCAAACGATGGCATGCATAGTTCAGCCTTGCATCGTTAAGATATTGATTAAAGTTTCTATGGAATGTTTTGGAAAAGAGTCTGGATAAAACATATTTGCTCACCCCCAGATCTTTTGCCATCTCTTCCAGCGAAAATTTCTTCTTAAAATTTGCTGATATATAGGAAACTGTCTGGTAAATAAGATCGTTGCTCCCCACATTACTCTTTTCTACCAAATTTAATTTTCCTATGCAGCGTGCCAACACAATTTGAAGATATGCCTGTGCAACAGTAATATCCGACTGTTCTGTCTCTAAAATTGCATTTATAACCCTATATACCTCCGGTTCAACCTTTTCCGCTTTGATGATTGGGTATTCAGGAGCCATGGATTGCATGATATCTGCAAATTTGGCTATCGTAAATGGCGATGCGATCAGATAAGTCGCTTTATTTACACCGGGTGTCAGTACCTGATAGTGATGAATAACATCTGGAAATACAAAGCCTATATCTCCTTTTTCCATATGGTATAGTTCCTGTCCGACACCAAGTTCTAATGATCCACTTGTTACACAAACGATCTCCAGTGCATTATGAAGATGTGGTTCAATATGTTTTGACTTCCTATTTATTGCTATAATCTCCTCTTTTGTGTCAACATATTTTAACTGCATGAAATACTCCCCTTTGCAACATTTGTCTATATCTTCTTTCGATTTGGCAAGCAATCCTTTTACACCTATCTTATAATCAACTTGTAAATAAGGAAAGGAGGAATTACAAATGAGCAACCTAAAAAAATATCTGAATGACCTTTTAGTATTCTACGCTGAATATTTTGAGCATCCTTACCATGTATAAATACTAAAAGGACTATTTTGTGAAAACTGAATATTTTCTTAAGGCCATTTCACAAAAATGAAGTGGTCCTTTTTTATTTTCAAAATACAGTTCTATCACTTTATATATAGAAAAAAGCACTGTCTCATCGAGCAACGACCAGACAACGCTTTCTCCTGTCAATTCTAATTTATGTCTAATGCATCCGTTACTTCATCTGCAGCAATTCCTTTTTCTGCTTTCAGTTTTTTATTTGCATCTTCTACATTCATTCTTGAAAGTGCAAACATAATCAATACATCAAAGATTAACGGAAGCCAAAGATACATGAACTGCATCATATCAAGTGCAGACTGTGGCTGAGTTGCATTTGTTCCGACATATCCACTGAACTCAAGCATCCATCCAACAACAGCGGTTCCAATACCTCCACCGATTTTTACACCAAGAGAAGTACAAGAGTACATCGTTCCGTCAATTCTCTTTCCCTGCGTAAGATAAGTGTATTCAGAGCAAGATGCGATAACTGCATTCATATCTCCCTGCCATGGTCCCTGACCTAAAGCTGCAAGAGCTGTAAATGCCATCATCAGCGGAACACTGCCCATATATCCGGCAACAACAACAAGTGCTCTACCGATGACTGCTAAGACGTAACCTCTTAAGTTCAGTTTATACATACCTTTCCACTTACCAACTAATGTCGGTGTGAAAATCAGGGCAATGATCAGTGGAATATTTACTGCCCATGCAAATTGTCCAAACAAATTCTTATTTTTCAGTACCCATGTCATGTAATAAATGCCAGCTCCAATCATGGCACCATATAACTGCTGTAAAATATATGTTCCACAAATCATCATGTAATATTTGTTTTTAACAAGAAGCTTGAATGCCTGTACCATTCCGTACTTTTCATTATCATTCTTTACTTCTCCTTCATTAAGTTCTTCCTCCGGAAGTTCCTTAACAGAAAGTGCTGAAATCGTATTTACGACCAGACCAATGATTGCATAGATAATAGCAACCGTTCTCCATGCCGCAGCATCTCCACCACATTTATCTACAAATTCAACTGTAATCGCCTGAATCAGAAGACTTGTTGAAAATGCAAAAATAAAACGGTAAGATCCCATCTGTACACGCTCTTTGCTGTTCTTTGTAATCAGTGACGTAAGTGCTGAATAAGCAATATTGTTTGCTGTATAAAACACACCATTTAACAGTGTATAAGAAATAAAGAACCATGCATATTTAGCCGTTGTTCCAAAGCTGACTGGTACTGCAAAGCAGCAGACCAGCGTAATGGCACAACCAATATATCCATATAGCATCCAGGGTTTCGCTTTTCCCATTTTACTGTGTGTTTTGTCAATCATTGATCCAAAAAATATATCCGTAAAACCATCAAATAGTTTTGATACGGCAATCAGGGTACCCACGACACCTGCAGCAAGTCCTACCGAGTCCGTCAGATAGACCATCATAAAAGATGTCAGGAACGCATAGACTACATTACCTGCAACATCACCTGATCCGTATCCAATTTTGTTATACCATTTCAAATACTTTTTTTCTTCCATCGAATTTCTTTGCTCCTCATCTTCATCGCACTTAGAATCTCAACATGTCTAACCGTATGATGTCTAATTCTGTTTTTTTCTCTGTTTTTGTCTGATTGCTCTGTATATCCGGACTTTACATTGCAATCAGACTATCCTTCTTTGTTTACGGGTTACATGAAACTTTATTATCCCTTTACATACGGTATCAGCGTAAACTGGAACCGGAATAATACATCATCAAATCGGTACTGATCTAATACAACTGGACCACAACTATTAGAACCAATGCCATTTAATGCGTAGTCAACACAGAATACTACACTATCTGATTCTATTAATTCATAATTATGCGTTTTCTTCTCAAGTTCTTCCTGTGTATAATAAGAAGCATTGAATGAAAATGCCTTTTCTGCGGATGCCACAATTCCATATCGGCTGTTGTTAAGCTCTACATATTCACAATCATAATGGCTTCCATTTTCCTGTGGACGGATATAGTCCTCATGTAAATCTCCTACATCTGCCCGGTATAAACCGTGGCTCGCAGCCTGATGTTTATCACAATAACTTTCCTGTGGTCCCATTCCAAAGTATCTTACAGCTGAAAGTTTTTTATCCAGGAACATCCTCACACCAAATCTCGGAAGATCCGGGAATTCATCGTCTTTTGTTACTGCAATATCTGCATCAATCTTTCCAGCAGCTTCTATTTTCCATGTAATCGTCACATCAAGAATCTTCTGTACTGTCTCTGCCACAACGGAAGCATGGCTTGTAATCTTCACACCATGTTTTCCCTGCACAACCTCTGTCGTATAGGCTCTTGTGTAAGCCTTATCATAGTGGGCTTTCTTCCATTCAGACTTGATGTACATATCGTTATCTGTTGGAGCTCTCCAAATATTTAATTCCATCGGATGGTTCAAGTATTCCCGCCCTGCGAATTTCATCTCTGTAAAGAGTGCAGTACGTTTGTCTATGGTATAAGCAAATTCACGCCCCTTGATATGAATCTGTGTATCATTTTCATTTACCTGTAATTCAGAGTCCACTACTGTTTTTGGTATCCATTTCTCTGCAAGTTTACATTTTGTATCCTCTTTACTTACCTCAATTTCATCAAATCCAAGAATATGGTCTTCATTCAACAGTGGCAATTCTTTTTTCAGATGGTAAATAAGTTTTAAATAACATTTCCCATTCTCTGGAACATTGATCTTCAGGTTTGTTTTTCCTTCCCCGTGTGGTGCCACAGAAAACTCCGGAAGTATGCCTTTGCTGATCACAAGACCATCCTGTGTCAGCTCATAACTAATCTTCACATAATCTTTCAAGTCATCAAAATCCATGTAGTTATGAAGCACCAGTTCTCCGCTTTCTTTGTTATAGGAAATAACTCTTGCCGGGCGATAAACATTCTTGTATTCCAAAAGTCCTGTATGTACCGTTCTGTCCGGATATACTAATCCATCCATACAGAAGTTGCCATCATGAATTTCTTCGCCATGGTCGCCCCCATAAGCATATATAGTCTTTCCATTCTCAGCAGTTCCATGAGCAATCGCATGGTCACACCATTCCCAGACAAAGCCGCCGCACATTTTATCATTATCCTGAATCATCTGGAAGTAATCTTCAAAATCTCCAGGTCCGTTTCCCATGCTGTGACAGTACTCTACCAAAAGGAAGGGTTTGCTTCCATCTTTATCCAGATATTCCTGAATTTCGGAAAGCGCCGGGTACATCCGGCTGTACACATCCAGATTGCTGTAATCATATGTTTCATCATAATTACGGTATCTTGCACTCTCATATTGTGTGATGCGGTCTGGATCAAAATTCTTTGTCCATTCCAGTGCTTTTTCAAAGTTGCAGCCATAAGCACTCTCATTTCCCATTGACCACATAACAATACAGAAACGGTTTTTGTCACGTTCCACCATGAGTTTTACGCGATCAACGATTGCCTCTTCCCATACCGGATCATCTGCAATCTTCTCATTCCATCGTTTGAACCGATTGTAATCAGTGTCTTCTTTTCTGTAGATCATAAATGGACCATGAGCTTCAATATCTGCTTCATCTATTACCATGAATCCATACTTGTCACACATTTCATAGAAAAATGGTGCGTTCGGATAGTGGCTGGAACGGATCGCATTAAAATTATGCTGCTTCATTAACGTAAGATCGGTTGTGAGCTGTTCCAGACTGATTGTAAATCCAGTAACCGGATCGGAATCATGTCGATTGACACCACGGAATTTAATCTTCTGTCCATTTAGGTAAATGACCTGGTCTTTAATCTCTATCTTTCTTAATGCAATGTGATCTACAATTACTTCATTCTCTGTTTCAAGAATCAGTTTATATAGATATGGATTTTCTGTATTCCAAAGTTCCGGACTTGCAATTTCTAATACAGCTGTTCCTTCTTCAGCAATACTTCCTAGTGCTACAACTGCTCCGTTTCTATCTTCAATCGAAATTTTTACATTTAAGGGAAAGTAGAATTTCATTTCAATTTCTACTTTCGCAAGCATATCCTCAATTCTTGTTTTAATATGATAATCACTGATTGCCTGTTTTGGGCGTTTCAAAATGTACACATCCCGGAAAATACCACTCATACGGAATTTGTCCTGATCTTCCAAATAGGAACCATCACACCATTTCATTACCAACACTGCCACCGTATTCGTTCCATCCTGAAGTACATCGGTAACATCAAACTCACTGGTCATATGTGAAACCTGGCTGTATCCTATATAAGAGCCATTGATCCATACATAAAAGCAGCTGTCTACTCCTTCAAAGTTCTAAAAAAGCTTTTGATGCTTTCTCATCTCTGCTGTACTCAAAATTATGTACATAAGCTCCACACGGAATATCCTGTGGCACATATGGTGGATCAAACGGAAACGGATACCGGATGTTTGTATACTGGTGTGTATCATATCCTGCCATCTGCCATACACTTGGAACCTGAATCTCATCAAAAATTTTCTGTATCATAATTCTTCTCAAAGAAAGAATCCTGAATGTCATAGATGCTGTTAAAATACTGGAATTTCCAAGTTCCATTCAATAACTGCATACGATCTGATTCTTCTCTGTGTTCCACCAAGTTATCCATTCTTTTGGATGCCGGAATATAATAGGCTCTGGCTGGCATTGTGTTTTCGTGCAGTACGCTTAGATTTTCATAATAACGTGGTACGATCATAAATAACTCTCCTCCAATACATATACATTTTTTGTTCTTTGTTTCCCTAAAGCAAACCTTATACTTTACATTTTTTGTTTACGTTCCTTAGTTATGCTATATATAGCTTATCCTAATCCGCAAAACATGTCTATAAATTGGATTAGACAAAATATGCACTAAATGATACAATGATAAAAAGTGCGAAAAGAGGTGCTGTCCTATGTATTTGAACACCGGTTATTTGAACCACTCACATATGGATTTCAAAGACAAAAGTCGTCCGCTGATTGTAGGTAGCTGTGGTACTTACCGTCTTTCCAGACATCCCAAACTTCCTACCTACCGTCCAAGGGGTCGTCTGGATTATCAGATTATATATATCACTGCTGGTTGTGGGCATTTTCATTTTGATAATGTAAATAACGAAACGATTGTTCCAGCCGGCAACATTGTACTGTACAGACCGAAAGAACTTCAGAAATATGAATATTACGGAGAAGATAAGGCAGAAGTATACTGGATTCACTTCACAGGAAGCAATGTGAAAAATATCTTACGTCAATATGGAATTTCAGGATAAAGAACGTGTCTTTCAAGTGGGTACATCTAATGAATATGAACAAATTTTCAAGCGTATTATTATCGAGCTCCAACGCTGTCAAGACAATTATGAGGAAAATGCTTGTCCCTTTTTGCTACGTCATCTTCTGATCAGATTTCCACCGGGAACTGACAAGAGAGCACATATTAAAAAATGAATATCTTGATCATGAGATGGATAATGCTGTTACCTTTTTCAGTGAAAACTACAATCAAAATATCAATATTGATGATTATGCTGCCTCACGAGGCAATGAGTGTCAGCTGGTTTATCCGAAATTTCGAAAAAATATACCGGTTCTACACCAATGCAATTCATTGTAGGAATCCGTATCAACAATGCTCAGATGTTACTTGAAACAACAACTTATTCCATCAATGAGATTTCTAAGATTGTCGGATATGATAACCAGCTTTATTTCAGTCGGCTTTTTCACAAGTTGAAAGGATATTCGCCGAGAGAATACCGAAAGCTGAGAAACAAATTCTGAAATCCACAAAGAGGATACCACCGAATTATCAAAACAATGATTTGTGATATCCTCTTCTCACTTTTGCTATTCTTATTTTACAAACTCAGCCGAATAATAATACATATACTCATTATCTGTATCTATGTATTCTCCTGTAATGTCCTGTATCGGCAACGAACTCACTCCTTGTTCGCCATAGATCAGTGCTGCCAATCCTTGCTCTGTTCCGTACTCTATCGTGCTTTTGTTCTCTATAGAGGTCGCAGATCTTCCATAATATTCTCTGTTTGCAACACCTTCCAAGATTGGCGTTTCTGTCATATATTTTGAATATTCATCTGCTGCAATAAGCTTTGCAGTAAAATTATCAAAATCCGGAGTGATGACAATCAATCCATTTTTTGCAGATTTCACGTCCTCATAGGAAAGTTCCAAAACTCGTTTATGAGAAACTCGTTTTCCAGAATGATATTCTGACAAGTAAACGTATAATGCTTGAAATGTATCTTTTGAATTGTATCGAAACATCATGGTTCCATCAATTCCGGACAACAATTCAGCCGTTTTCATTTCTACACTATCCGGGTCTACTGCTTCTATATAATTTTGTGGTTGCCGCAATTTATTACATGCCATGATTCCAAGAGTAATAGCAAATGCTCCCACAGCAATAAGAAGTACAGCAATAATCTTCTTTAAATAACGCTGTTTATGACTACTATCTTTTGATATCTGTATCATGTGTATCTTCCGAATTTTTTTTCTACATTAGTTACCTCAATATCTTCACCTGCCAAAAATTCATTTAGACTAATGCCTAATATTTCACATAATTCTAAATACACAGACACATCTGGTAAACAAATCCCGCTTTCCCTTAGTTAAAGATATGAACCCTCATTATCAGTCTACTTTTCCAATAAATCGGTAGTATATCTCAATTTCCTGTATTCTTTCGTTATCCTCATTCGTTGTTGCTTCGTGAATGAGGATTTTTTTCTATCATTGCATTTAATAGCGATGCTGTCAGTTCCTTTGGTACGGAATACTCCTTGATTAACTCAATCCACTTTTCAGCACCTATCATATCCTGTTCCATTTTACTTAGTTCTTCTCTTAGGTTCGTTATCTGCTGTTCCAGTTCTATCTGTTCTTTTTGATATTTCCCCGACAGCATGATGAAGTTTCGTTCCGTTATCTTCTCACAGGCTCTATCTTCATACATTTTTGCAAATAAACGGTCAATCTCATTTTGTCGGTTCTCGGCTTTCTTCAAGGCACTTGCCTTTTTCTTCTTTTCCCGTATTCGCTCTGCATTGCCGACTTTCTGTATCTTGTTCAATACCTTTTCTTCGTCCTGCTGTACTGCCTTAGCCCAATACTGCAATCGTTCCAATACGGCTTGATACAGCGCATCATAGCGGATATAGTGCATAGAACAATAACCTTTGCCAAACTGTCCGTAGAAACTGCAAGAATAATAACTATACGGTGTTTTATTCGCCTTATTTGTCGCGAACCGCATAGACCAGCCACAATCCGCACACTTGACAAGCCCTGCAAATATCGGCGTTGCCTTTTCCTTTGTCTGTCTGCGTCTTGATTTTATCTGCTCCTGCACACGATAGAACACTTCCTTGTCAATAATCGGCTCGTGGGTATTTTCTACTCGAAACCACTCACTTTCGGGCTTACGCACTTTCTTTTTACTCTTGAACGATACCGTAGACTGCATATTGTGAACGCTGTTTCCTATATAAACCTCATTTTTCAATATCGCCTTGACATGAGCAATTGTCCACTCGTAACGCTTGCTTTCGGGTTTGCCCTCAAAGATGTGTGCAAAAGTACCATACCTTGTAAAATTCAGCCATGACGCTGTCGGAACTTTTTCTTCTCGCAGTATCTTTG
>ENA-OQEL01000031-OQEL01000031.1-human-gut-metagenome-genome-assembly--contig:-NODE-31-length-54917-cov-4.008341_pt1 | contig 54917 bp, 61 predicted proteins | sample MGYA00242796_ERZ504637 | MGnify/ENA primary metagenome ERZ504637 (study PRJEB26092, sample SAMD00036306) | human gut metagenome | host: Homo sapiens | study: EMG produced TPA metagenomics assembly of... | reverse complement strand
GGGAGAGATGGCAGCCATACTCAACGGACTTTCTGAGGGAGATATACTGTTTGTCGATGAGATTCACAGATTAAACCGTCAGGTGGAGGAGGTGCTCTATCCTGCCATGGAGGATTACGCCATTGATATCATGATTGGTAAGGGCGAGTCTGCAAAGTCAATCAGATTTAACCTGCCAAAATTCACCCTTGTAGGTGCAACAACGAGGGCGGGCATGCTGTCAGCGCCTCTTCGCGACAGGTTTGGCGTGGTAAATCACATGGAGTTTTACACTGTCGATGAGCTAAAGCATATTATCGTCAATTCCGCAAAGGTGCTTGGAGTTGAGATAGATGACAAGGGAGCCTACGAGATGGCGCGTCGTTCAAGGGGTACCCCAAGACTTGCAAACAGACTGCTAAAGCGTGTCAGGGATTTTGCGCAGGTCAAGTATGACGGCAAAATCACCTATGATGTGGCAAGCTTTGCGCTGGACCTTTTGGAGGTGGACAAGTACGGACTGGATTTGAATGACAGAAATATACTTCTCACCATCATTGACAAGTTTGCGGGAGGACCGGTAGGTCTTGATACGCTTGCGGCGGCAATAGGTGAGGATGCCGGAACCATTGAGGATGTTTACGAGCCGTATCTGGTGAAGAACGGCTTCATAAACCGCACACCAAAGGGACGTGTGGCAACAGAACTAGCCTTTGAGCATTTTGAGAGAAAAAAGGCTTAAAGTTGCAATTTATATCTATAAGGCATATAATAATTAAGTATTTGATATTGAAATTGATATTAATATTAATATAGCTGGTTTGAATAAATGTGAAAACGGAGGATGATTAAATGTCTGCAAAAACAAATGCCGAGGTGGTAATAGACGGAAAGGTTTACACACTGTCAGGATATGAGAATGAGGAATACTTACAGAAGGTTGCGGCATACATCAACAACAAGATTGCAGAGTTTGATGATATGGATGAGTATAAGCATCTTCCGGGCAATATGAAGAGTACACTTATCGAGCTCAATATTGCTGATGATTATTTCAAGGCAAAGGCACTTGTCGAAAAATCTCGAGGGTGATATAGAGAATAAGGATAAGGAAATATACGATTTAAAGCATGATTTAATTTCCAATCAGGTAAAGACCGAGAATGCTGAGGCAAGCATGAAGGAGCTTGAGGCACAAAACAAAGAGCTTTTACTCAACAAGGCAAGACTTGAGGCAACTCTTGAGGAGTCACTTCTTGATGGAAAAAAGCCTGTTAAAAAATCTGCACATGCTTCTAAAGGGGCAAATGACAGTAGCGATAAATAGCAATAAAAGGGGAACAGTTATCGTACACTGTTCCCTATTTTATTGCAGGTTTATATGATATCAAATGAGCATCTATATGAGGAAATATATGAGAAATAAAGATTTTGAACTGCTTGCACCGGCAGGAAGCCTTGAGATACTTAAGGGTGTGATAGAAAGCGGCGCCGATGCTGTGTATGTGGGCGGAAGCATGTTTGGAGCCAGGGCATATGCCAATAATTTCACAGAAGAGGAGCTTTTAGAGGCAATTGATTTTGCGCATTTACGAGGAGTAAAGGTGTATCTGACGGTCAATACGCTGATTAAAAACAGTGAGTTTTCAAAGCTCTACGACTACCTGCTTGTGTACTACAAAAGAGGGCTTGATGCAGTGATAGTGCAGGATATTGGAGTGGTGAAGGCTATCCATGAGTATTTTCCGTCAATGGAGATACATACGAGTACACAGATGACGGTGACCGGAGCAGACGGAGTGCGTTTTCTTTCACAGTTTGGAGTGACGCGTGTGGTCATGGCAAGGGAGGTTTCTCTTGCCGAGATGAAGCGCATACATGAGGAAACCGGCATGGAGCTTGAAGCCTTTGTGCACGGAGCATTGTGCTATTCGTATTCCGGACAGTGCCTTTTCAGCAGTATTTTAGGTGGCAGAAGCGGAAACAGAGGCCGCTGTGCACAGCCCTGCAGACTACCGTATACAGTGGAGGGCAAAAAGGATGAATATATTTTAAGCCTTAAGGATATGTGTGGTATAAAGGCGCTTGACAAGCTGCATGATGCAGGTGTTTATTCGCTCAAGATTGAGGGGCGTATGAAGCAGCTTGAGTATGCATGCGGAGTGGTAAAATACTACAGAAACTATATTGACAGCAAAAAGCCTGTTAGTGATGCTGATTATGACAGGATAAAGGCACTTGGAAACCGCTGTGGTTTCACAGACAGGTATTATTTCGACCACAATGGCTCTGATATGGTGACTTATGTGAAGCCTAATTTCGTTTCAAATGCTGCAGAGCCTTCGCCTGAAAAAAGAAAGCTTTCGATAGAGGGAGAGCTTGTTTTAAGAGAAGGCGAGCCCGGAAGCCTCACTGTAAAAAGAGGTGATGTGACATACAAAGCCTCAATAGAACCTGTCAGCGCCGCACTTAAGGCACCGCTTGATAAAAAGGCCGCTATCGACAGGATAAACAAAACCGGTGATACAGACTTTGAGTTTTCACATATTAAAGCTCAAATCGGAGAAAACGTCTTTGTGCCAAACGGAGCACTAAACAAGCTGCGGCGTGATGCAATTTCAGGGCTTTGTGATAAGCTGTTGAAAAAGTATTACAGGAATGATGCACGATACGCTGATATGTCAAAACTTACAGCACTTCCTGAGCATGTCGTAAAAAGTGATGCAGCACATGATGAAGCTATAAATGATTACACCACCATATGCTCGTGTATGACACGCGCGCAGCTTGATACACTTATTGGCTATGAATGCTTTGACGTATTTTATCTGGATTTTGACATGTATGAGAGGAAGACTCTGATACAGCAGTTTGCAGATGATGTGCAAAGCCTTACAAAGCGAAATAAAAAAGTGTATCTCATGCTGCCTACGATATTCAGGGCAGATTCATCGGATTATTTTGTATCTATCGCAAAAGAGCTTGATAAGGTAAGCTTCGAGGGCTTTGTTGTGAAAAACTATGAGGAGCTTTATCTGACAGAAAATCTGTTTACAGGGAAAAAAGTTATTTTAGACCACAATATGTATACCTTTAATGATGTTTCAAAGAGTGCTTTTTTTGAGCACGGAGTAAGTGGTGATACAGTGCCGCTTGAACTCAATTCAAAGGAGATTATGCATAGAAACAATATAGGCTCGCAGATGATAGTCTATGGATATTATCCGCTTATGACAACCGCCAATTGTGTGCACAAAAACACAAATGGCTGTGATAAAAAGCAAAAGCTTATATATTTAAAGGACAGATACAATAAATCCTTTGCAGTTTGTAACAACTGTAAGGAGTGCTATAATACAATATATAATTCACTGCCTACCATGCTCACAAAGAACATAAGTAAGCTTAAGGAGGCTGGTATCAGGAGTTTTAGATACAGCTTTACAATCGAGACTCCAAAGCAGATTAAGGCGGTTATGGATGATAAGGTAGCTGAATATACAAACGGACATTACAAAAGAGGAGTAGAATAACATGGTACATCTGATAGTACAGCTTTCCAAGTATATTATGATAATACTTTTTCTCATATATACTTTTTTATGCTTTCATTTATTCAAGTATCCCGACAAGCCGAAAAAGCAGAGGCATATATATAATCTGCAGAGATTTTATATGTTTCTGATTCATTTAGATGGTTTTTTGGTGCTCTTTGTCACGACAATGGATACAAAGATAATAGGATTTTATATAGCACAGCTTGTGCTTTTTGAATCAATTTATTTGATTTATCATAAGTTTTATAAGAATGCCTCAGAGCTTGTGCTAAACAACATGGTGATGATGCTTTGTATTAGCATGATTATTCTAACGAGAATTTCGTTTGACAAGGCATTAAGGCAGTTTGTTTTTGTACTTGCCGGAACGATATTTGCGTTTTTAATACCGCTTATCATGCAAAAAGGCACGATGTTTCGAAAACTGACATGGACATATGCAGGAGTAGGAATAGTTGGACTCTTGTCGGTGCTTGTGGTAGGAGTGGCGAGCAGGGGAGCAAAGCTCTCTTTGACATTTGGTCCTGTTTCAATTCAGCCATCTGAGTTTGTGAAGATACTTTTTGTGTTTTTTATAGCATCCATGCTGTATAAATCAACTGATTTAAAGCAACTTGCCATAACAAGCGGCGTATCGGCAGTGTTTGTGCTGATACTTGTTGCATCAAACGACCTCGGTGGAGCACTTTTGTATTTCTTTACATATCTGGTCATGATTTATGTTGCTACAAAAAGGTTTTATATTTTTGCCGGAGGTCTTGCGTTTGTGGGGCTTGGAATGTACGCAGGCTATCATCTGTTTTCGCATGTGAAGAACAGAATTGTTGCATGGCTTGATCCTCTTTCTGTTATAGACAAGGCCGGCTATCAGGTGTGTCAGTCGCTCTTTGCCATAGGTACAGGCGGACTGTTTGGTTTTGGACTGGGACAGGGACTGCCAAATAAGATACCTATTGTGTCAAAGGACTTTATCATAGCGGCTATCTCAGAGGAGATGGGCGGTATATTTGCTGTCTGCCTCATTATGGTTTGTGTCAGCTGCTTTCTTATGATATTTAATCTTTCCATGCAGATGAAGGATGCATTTTACAAGTATGTGGCGCTGGGACTTGGCAGTGTGTATGCGCTTCAGGTGCTTTTAACTGTCGGCGGCTCAACCAAGTTTATACCGATGACCGGTGTGACGCTGCCGCTTGTGAGCTACGGTGGCAGCTCGCTTCTATCTACGATGATTATTTTTGGAATGATACAGGGCATGTATATTATGCAGGCAGCCCCTGAAAAAAGGAGAAATATAGATGACAAGAGACGAAAGGACCATGAGACAAAAAACAGACAAAAGCAGACAGCTAAAGAGCCGGGGGCGCAGGGAAGTCAACAGAGAAGGAGAAAACCGGCAGCAGGCGGCAAAAACAGCACGAAGACACAGAAATAGAGAGTATGCGGTTGTTACATATTTTTTCCTTATAGTTTTTGTTGGATTGATAGGTTATTTCTTATATTTCCAGTTTGTAAAAAGCGACGAATTCATCAACAGCCCATACAATTCGCTGCAGGATCTTTTCTCTAAGAATGTAGTGAGGGGCGAGATACAGACTAAGGATGGACATGTCATAGCACGGACAAATGTCAGCTCGGATGCATCTGAGACAAGGGAATACCCTGACGGCAAGATGTTTGCGCATGTGGCAGGCTTTGCCGTAAACGGTAAGGCCGGGCTTGAAAAGCAGGAAAATTTCTCATTGCTTCGCTCACATGAGTTTTTCCTTGACCAGATAGTAAATGATATAAGCGGTAAGAAAAATACCGGTGATAATGTCATAACCACACTGGATTACGAAGCACAGGCGGCTGCATACAATGCACTTGACGACTATGAAGGTGCTGTCATTGCAATTGAGCCGAAGACAGGAAAGATTGCAGTTATGGTGTCAAAGCCTGATTATGACCCAAACACCATAGCAAGTGACTGGGAGAGCGTAAACGGTGAGGGCAGCACTTCTCTTTACAACAGGGCAACACAGGGACAGTATGCTCCGGGCTCAGTGTTTAAGATTTTTACAGCACTTGAGTATTATAACGAAAATCCGTCTACATACAACGACTACAGCTTTGATTGTGACGGCAGTATTACAAAGGACGGCTTTACAATCCACTGCGCCGGCAATAAATCACACGGACAGGAGGACTTAACAAAGTCGTTTGCCAAGTCATGTAACTCGTCATTTTCCAATATAGGTCTTTTGGTGGATAACAATAAGCTTAATACCTTGTGTGACGATATGCTTTTCAACAAGAATCTGCCTATAGCCTTTGATTCAAAAAAGAGTAAGTTTGCGCTGGATAACAATGCTTCGTCAGCTCTGACCATGCAGACCACGATAGGTCAGGGAAACACGCTTGTTTCACCGCTTCACATGTGCATGATTGCCGGTGCAATCTGCAATGATGGAAATCTGATGAGGCCATATCTGGTAGACCATACGGAAAATGCGAGCGGGGCGCTTGTGGAGCAGAATAAACCGGCTTCATACAAGCAGATTATGTCAAAGGATCAGGCAGCCTTTCTCCAGAATCTTATGGCAGCAGTGGTATCTGATGGAACAGGCGCAAAGCTAAGCAATCAGAGCTATGAGGCCTTTGGAAAGACCGGAACTGCCCAGGTATCAGATTCTACAGACCAGACTAATGCCTGGTTTGTGGGCTATGGAAAAAAGGATGGCTACAATGATCTGGCAATTGCAGTAGTTGTGGAGGATTCGGGTGCCGGAAGCACATATGCGGTGCCGGTGGCAAAAAAGGTATTTGATAAATATTTCAATAAATAGGCTTGTTGCACTTTTTTTAGAAGTAGGTTATACTTAAGTGTAATGACAGACGTTATCGTTCATATTTCGCTTGAACTGACAGATAGCGTTTAAACCACACTTGGAGGAATGGCAATGATAGAAGCAACGAGCTGTGGCGGTGTGGTAATCTTTCGTGGCAAAATATTACTCTTATACAAGAACTACAGGAACAGGTACGAGGGGTGGGTACTGCCCAAGGGAACTGTGGAATCTGATGAAGAGTACAAGGACACTGCAATCCGTGAAGTGAAAGAGGAGACCGGTGCCAGTGCAACGATAATCCAATACGTGGGTAAGAGCCACTATTCTTTTACCGTGCCACATGATACAGTGGAAAAGGATGTACACTGGTATCTTATGATGGGCGAAAGTTATTATAGTAAACCGCAAAGAGAAGAGTATTTCATGGATTCAGGGTTTTACAAGTATCACGAGGCATATCATCTGCTCAAGTTTGCAAATGAGAAGCAGATACTTGAGAAGGCTTACAATGAGTACCTGGATTTAAAGAAAAGCAACTTATGGGGGACACACAAGTATTATTAGTATTATTAAAAAGCAGTTTTAAAAACTGCTTTTTGAGGTTTTGGAATGAAATGGTATGAGGATTTATTTGTAGGAGAGTCTGTTACCGGAAAGATAAAGAAAATCAAGTGGAAGATAGAGCATAATGCCGGCATGCTTCACACATACATCATCACGTTTCCGTCAAATGAGGAAAATCTTTTGGATATCATTCCGACAAGAGAATTGCTGCAAAAGGGATATCCTAAGAAGAATCTGCACATAATCGCAGTAGCGGGTAATTATGATGAGGCACTTTTGCTGGCCTGTGATATTGTTAAGGAGACATACGAAAATACAGGTAAAACAGATGTGAAGAGCTATTTAAAGAGCAGACGGAGGAAATAGATAGATGATATTTACGATTTTAAAGGTCATAGGCATCATACTCCTTGTAGTGCTTGCTCTTATACTTACAGCGCTGCTTTGCGTACTGTTTGTGCCGGTCAAGTACAGGGCTGTCGGAAGCTTTGACAATACAGACATAAGAGCAAAAGCACATGTGTCATGGCTTTTTCATTTGTTTGCACTGCATATAGAGTATGCACAGGAGACTGACGGATATATAAGGCTTGCTTTTGTGAAGAAGAAGCTGTTTGATAATTATGAGGCTTTGGATGATGACGATATGGATGATGCAGCTAAAACTGAAACAGAAGATAAAGTCAGTGAAAACACCGGAGATGAGCCTAAAATACCGGCAGATGAGTCAGAACATGTCGCAGATGAACAGACAGAGGATGAAAGCACATCACAGACTCCTAACGAGCAAAGGTCAGTAACTGATGAGAATCAGCATATAAAACAACAAACTAAGCCCACTCATAAAAAAACGTATAAAAAGCCACACAAAAAGTCACATAAAAAGCAATTTAAAGATAAGTCAGAAAAAATAAAAAACTGTATCTATAAGCTAAAAAGAGAATACAGTGATGAGAGAAATAAAGCTGCTTTTTTCACATCTGAAAAAAGAGCTTTTTATCATTCTTAAAAGAATATGCCCAAGGAGGCTTAAGCTTACAATGGTTTATTCAACCGGCTCGCCGGATACAACAGGCATTTCATTAGGTATTTTAGCATGTTTTCCTGTCGGCTATACAAACAGATGGCGGATTACACCTGATTTCGAGAGTGAAAAGCCGTATGCAAAGGGCAGCTTTGATATAAAGGGACATGTGATAGTAATAAGTATTTTAGCGGCAACACTTAGAATTTTATTTGATAAAAACTGCCGCAGATTATATAATAGGATAAGCAGATAGGAGGAAGATATTATGGCAGATAATAGTTTCAATAACACGGTAGAGTCACTTTTTAAGGGGATGGACAGCTTTATCACTACAAAGACGGTGGTTGGTGATGCGATTCATATAGGGGATACAATCATACTTCCGCTTGTGGATGTGTCGTTTGGAGTGGCAGCAGGAGCATTTTCGGCAGAAAAGAAAAATAACGGAGCCGGTGGTATGGGCGGAAAGATTCAGCCTAGTGCAGTGCTCGTTATCCAGAATGGACAGACAAAGCTTGTCAATGTAAAGAATCAGGACGGCATGACAAAGATACTTGATATGGTGCCGGACATTGTAAGCCGTTTCTCAAAGGGAAAAAATGATGACCTTAATCTCGACGATGTAAAGGTAGACGAGGCAGAGGACGATAAGCAGGATTAATTTCATATATGAAAGCAAATAAAAAGGACATCCAAACGGATGTCCTTTAAAATTCAAAAGATTCAAAAATAAAGACTAAGCTCTCTCAACTTTGCCAGATCTTAAACATGAAGTACATACATATAACTTCTGTGGAACTCCATTGACCTTGCAAGAAACCTTCTTAATGTTTGACTTCCAAACATGATTTGATCTTCTATGAGAATGGCTGACATTATTTCCATAATGAACACCTTTTTCACAAATTGCACATTTTGCCATGATATTGCACCTCCTTGCATTTCACTAAGCTTACCATACTCTTAAGCTCACAACAAATGTATTCTATCAGATTAAAATAAAGAATGCAAGGATAAAATATAAAAATATTTGCTTTTTGTGAAAAAAAAAGGTATAATAACATTAGCTACGTCACAATATGATGGAGGTATATATTATGAAGGGACAGATGGATACCCAATATGGACAAATTTTAATTGATACAGATGTTATTGCAACCTATGCAGGCTCTGTAGCTGTAGAGTGCTTTGGAATAGTAGGCATGGCAGCGGTCAACATGAAGGATGGTCTTGTAAAGCTTTTAAAGAGAGATTACCTGAACCATGGAATAAATGTAAAGGTAGATGAGAACAACGAAATTACCATTGATTTTCATGTAATAGTAGCGTATGGTATTTCGATCGGCACTGTTTCGGACAATCTTATCGAGACGGTTAAGTACAAGGTTGAGTCATTTACAGGAATGAAAATTGCAAAGATCAATATTTACGTTGAGGGCGTAAGGGTAATTGATTAAGGAGGACTACAAAAAGTGGAGATCACAAGCATTAATTCAAAGCTCCTTGCAAGGATGTTTCTTGCGGGAGCCAAGAATCTTGATTCAAAGAAAGACTGGATAAATGAGCTGAATGTATTCCCGGTACCGGATGGTGATACCGGAACAAATATGACAATGACAATCATGTCTGCGGCCAAGGAGGTCAGCTCGCTCACAAATCCTACCATGGCAGAGCTTGCAAAGGCTATTTCATCAGGCTCTTTAAGAGGTGCCAGAGGAAACTCGGGTGTTATCTTATCACAGCTTTTCAGAGGCTTCTGCAAGGTTATAAAGGAATACGATGAAATAGATGTCACTATTCTTTGTGAGGCATGCCAGAAGGCGGTTGAGACAGCTTACAAGGCAGTTATGAAGCCTAAGGAGGGAACTATCCTCACAGTGGCAAAGGGCGCAGCAGAAAAGGCTCTGGAGCTGTCAGACGAAACAGAGGATGTTGTCACATTTGTTGAAGAGGTTATAAAGCAGGCTGAGTATGTGCTTGACCAGACACCGGAGATGCTTCCTGTATTAAAGCAGGCAGGTGTTGTTGATTCAGGCGGACAGGGACTTGTTCAGGTATTAAAGGGAGCATATGATGCCCTTATCGGCAAGGAGATTGACTATACAATCGAGGGCGCACCAACAGGAGCAGCTCCTGCAAAGATTTCGGCTGAGACAGAGGCAGAGATTAAGTTTGGTTACTGCACAGAGTTTATTATTGTACTCAATGCGCCAATGTCAGACAATGAGGAGCACGCATACAAGGCATTCCTCGAGTCAATCGGTGACTCTATAGTCGTTGTAGCTGACGATGAGATCGTAAAGACTCACGTACATACAAACGACCCTGGACTTGCACTGCAGAAGGCACTTACCTTCGGTTCACTCAGCAAGATAAAGATCGACAATATGCGTGAGGAGCATCAGGAAAAGCTCATCAAGGATTCACAGAAGCTTGCAGCACAGCAGAAGGCTGAGGAAGAGGCTTATGAAGCTGCTCAGGCTGATGAAAAGACAAATAACATGCCTGCAAAGGAAATGGGCTTTGTATCTGTTTCAATCGGAGAAGGCATGAATGAAGTGTTTAGAGGCCTTGGAGTGGACTATCTCATAGAGGGTGGTCAGACCATGAACCCTAGCACAGAGGATATGCTCAACGCTATCGAGCATGTAAATGCGAAGACAGTATTTATCCTGCCAAACAACAAGAATATCATCATGGCTGCAAACCAGGCTGTAGACCTTGTTGAGGATAAACAGATTATTGTTATCCCTACAAAGACTATCCCACAGGGTATCACAGCGCTTGTAAATTATATACCTGACCACAGCGCCGAGGAGAATAAAGAGCAGATGATGGCTGAGATAGAAAATGTCAAGACAGGACAGGTGACATATGCAGTCCGCGATACTGAGATTGACGGAAAAACCATCAAGCAGAACGACTTCATGGGAATCGGCGACAAGAGCATCCTTTCTGTTGGAACAGACTTAAGGGCTACCACACTTGAGATGGTAGATGCCATGGTAGATGAGGATTCTGCGATTGTCAGCATCTATTTCGGAAGTGATTCTGATGAGGACTCAGCTAATGAGCTTGCAGCAGCAATCGAAGAGAAATATCCTGATGTAGAGGTTGAGGTCAACGATGGCGGACAGCCAATCTACTATTATGTTATTTCTGTAGAGTAAAGCCTTTTAAAGAATATAAATGATATTTATTATATTTAGGAGCAAATATGGATATAGCTTCACCGATTACCGCGGTTAAGGGAATTGGGGAAAAAACACAAAAAGCATTTGCTAAAATGGGAGTATACACCGTTGGTGATATACTCCTTCATTTTCCCCGGGATTATGTAAAGTTTCCGGAAATAACGGATATTGACGAACTGAATAATGTAAATGTAAGCAGCACCTATGCCATCCATGCTGTGATTAAAAAGGCACCTGTAGTGAAAAATACAGCGAGAATGCAGATTACATTGCAGGATATCGGCTCGCCCGGGCATATGATACAGCTGGTATGGTACCGTATGCCATACCTTAAGGCACAGCTTGTGCAGGGGAGACATCTTATATTTTACGGACATATTAAGCCAAAGGGTGGCAGATATGTCATGGAGCAGCCTGTGGTGTATGAGGTGCAAAAGTACGAGGCTATACGTGATACGCTGCAGCCTGTTTATTCCGTGACAAGCGGTGTGACAAACAATCTGATAGTGAAGACGATAAAGGAGACTCTGTCACATGATACACTGCTGTCAGATTATCTGCCTAAGGATATAAGGCACAGATACGGCTTTTGCGAGTACAATTATGCCATGAAGCAGATACATTTCCCTGATGACTTTGACGCTCTTGTGGAGGCAAGAAGACGGCTTGTTTTTGATGAGTTTTTTCTCTTTATCATGGGCATGCGGTATCAGAATAAAAAGCAGCAGAAGGACAAAAATGAGTTTGAGTTTACGGATGATGCTTTTATAGACGGGTTGATTGAGAAGCTTCCGTATGAGCTGACAGGCGCGCAGAAGAAGACAATAGATGAGATAAAGCAGGATATTAAAAGTCCTTATGTGATGCAAAGGCTTATTCAGGGAGATGTGGGCTCAGGAAAGACAATTGTTGCTTTTCTCCTTATGGCGTGGGCGTCAAAATGTGGCTATCAGTCTGCAATTATGGCTCCGACGGAGGTGCTTGCAAACCAGCATTATGAGACGTTTTGCTCACTTGTTGGTCAGTTTGGACTTGACAGTCCTGTTGTGCTTCTTACCGGCTCCATGACGGCAAAGCAGAAAAGAGAAGCCTATGCGCGCCTTGAAAACGAGAAAAATGCGCTTATTATAGGCACTCATGCGCTCATACAGGAGAAAGCGGATTTTTCCAATCTGTCGCTTGTTATCACAGATGAGCAGCACAGATTTGGCGTGAAGCAGAGAGAGAGCTTCTCGGATAAGGGAAGAAAGCCACATATACTTGTGATGAGTGCCACTCCGATACCGCGTACGTTGGCAATAATCATATACGGTGATATGGATATCTCTGTCATAAATGAGGTGCCGGCAAAGAGGCTTCCGATCAAGAACTGTGTGGTTGGCACGGCATTCAGGCCAAAGGCCTACAGCTTCATCGAGGAGCAGGTGAGAGCCGGCCATCAGGCGTATGTTATATGCCCTCTTGTGGAGGAAACCGAAAACTCGGAAGGGGAAAATGTCACAGACTATGCAAATGTGCTTAAAGCGGCACTGCCAAAGGATATCACTGTAGATGTGCTTAACGGCAGGATGAAGAGCAAGGCAAAGGATGAGGTGATGCAGCGCTTTGCAAATAATGAGTCGCAGGTGCTTGTGTCCACAACAGTCGTGGAGGTTGGTGTAAATGTGCCCAATGCAACCGTCATGATGATAGAAAATGCAGACAGGTTTGGACTTGCACAGCTTCATCAGCTAAGAGGCCGTGTAGGCAGGGGGGATGCACAGTCGTATTGCATTTTCATCAATTCGTCAAATTCAAAGAAATCAAAAAAACGTCTGGAGATACTAAATAAATCAAATGATGGCTTTTATATAGCAAGTGAGGATTTAAAGCTCAGAGGTCCCGGGGATTTCTTTGGAATCAGGCAGAGTGGAGACCTTGCGTTTGCACTTGCGGATGTGTATCAGGACAGCGATGTGCTAAAGGAAGCATCTGAGATGGTGGATGAGGTGCTTGAAGCAGACCCGGCGCTTTGTACACCGGAAAACAGAATACTGAAAAGAAAATGGATGAATTTGCAAAGAACAATTAAAGAGGATGAATCTGTGATGAGCTTAAATGGCTAAATAAAAGCTGATATAGCATGCATGACTATGCATGTGTATATCAGCTTTTTACTTTAAGCGTATTGGAATGGTTATGAAATAAGTATAATCTGCTTACTCAATCTGCCTGATATCGGATATATCCGGGTGAATCGTGAGAGAATAGTTTGTGTAATACACGACAAAGCCGGCTGCGGCACCGTTTGGCTTTTTGACATTTTTCTTTTGCAGATAGTCTATCTCTACCTTGTCGGCATTTTTGCCCTTTGAGTAGTAGCCTGCGAGCTTGCCGGCCTCCTCGAAGGTGCTGTCCGGCAGCTCTTTGTTTTCAGCTTTTACAATGACATGTGAGCCGGGCATGCCCTTGGCATGGAACCACCAGTCGTTTCCGGTTGCCAGCTTGAAGGTGAGCTCATCGTTCTGGTAGTTGTTTTTGCCAACATACATATCAAAGCCGTCTGATGAGATATAGTGGAAGGGTTTGCTCTTTACCTTCTGTTTTCTTTGGAACCCCTTTCCCTTTTTTTGGATAAAACCGTATTCTATCAGCTCATCCTTTATCTGGACGAGGTCGTCAGCACTTAAAGCGATATCCAGTGAATTCTGAATTGATTCGAGATGGTCTATCTGACCTTTTGTTTCAAGAATCAGCTCGTTCAATGCTTCGGCAGTACGTTTCATCTTTCCGTATTTGTCAAAGTATTTCTGCGCGTTCTCGGCAGGGGTTTTTGTGTTGTCGATAGGGATTTTGATGATTTTGTTGTCATCATAATAGTTTGCAGCTTCAAGAAACTTGTCGTCCGGTGTAAGTCCGTAGCCGAATGCGTTGATAAGCTCGCCGTACACTTTGTACTTTTCGCGTTTTTCGGAGTCCTTAAGCTGCTTCATCTGCAGGGAATATTTCTTCTGGTTTCGCTCCAGGAGGGTATTTACGTGTTTTCTCAGGTCGGCTGACTTCTGGCGTATACGTGTATAGGTGTTTCTCTCAGAGTAGTAAAGCTCTAAAACCTCTGATATAGATTCATATTTTGTGACCGTTAAATCGCTATACTGAGTCAGCTCTATTGAAGAAAATTCCTTTGGTTCATTGCCGTCACGCACGATATTCGGCGTAAAACGATTATTTTTTATGTCCTCCATCATCCATGTGAAGTTGCTTCCCAGGTGCAAAAGCTCATCGTGTGAGTAGGCAGCTACAGGGGAGTCTGCGTCAAGGCCTGCCCTGTGAGCCAGCTCATTTGCCACAAGTGGGCTGATGCCGGAAAAGGATGAGTAGATAGCCTTTGAAACAGTAAGCGGCTTTGCTGATATAATATCCACAAACTGCTTCGAATCTACAGTCAGAGGATTATATTTATCCTCCTGTGTCGCGGGGATGGTGTAGGCTCTGCCAGGAAGCACCTCACGCACAGAGCTTACGGATGCGGGAATACGCTTGGCACTGTCTATTATCGTACCATCGGAGTCGGTAAAGATGATGTTTGAATATTTGCCCATCAGCTCGATAATAAGCACCTTGTGGCATAGATCGCCCATTTCGTTTAAGTGCTCGATTTCAAAGTTTATGATACGCTCCATGCCCGGCTGGTAAATTTTTGTGATGCGTCCGTTTGCTATATGCTTTCTTAAAACCATGCAAAATGTAGGGGCAGTGAGGGGGCTTACCTTATTTGTGGGTGTCAGGTAGATGAATGGAAGCGATGCACTTGCAGACATCGAAAGCCTGAACGAGCCGTTTGGTCCCTTTAGGGTAAGAAGCAGCTCATCTGCCTCAGGTTCTGCGATTTTACTGATTTTTGAGTTTAGTATCGTGCTGTTTAGCTCTGCAACTATATTTGAAATGACTATTCCGTCTAAAGCCATGATGTTCCTCCTTATTTCCTGTAAATATTCTAAATTGCTGAATATTTATAATCATGAATATTTATATTATAATATATTTGACGAAAATCTCAAGGAGTTATATAATAAACTCATCTATGCATATGCGAAAGGAAAAATTATGATTAAAAGTATGACCGGCTTTGGCAGATACGAGTACGCAGATGCAAGCCGTAAGATTACAGTTGAGGTAAAATCTGTAAATCACAGATATCTGGATGTCAATATCAAGATGCCTAAAAAGCTCAATTTCTTCGAGAGTGCAATAAGGACTCTGCTTAAGGAGTACATAGAGCGTGGCAAGGTCGATATTTATATCACATATGAGGATTTTACAGAAAATAATCTCTCATTGCAGTATAATAAGGCTCTCGCGGGAGAATATCTTAAGTATCTTAATCAGATGGCGGAGGAATTCGGACTGGAGAATGATATAAGAGTGAGCACGCTGTCGAGATATCCGGAGGTATTTGCGATGGAGGAGCAGCCTGTAGATGAGGATGAGCTGTGGAGCAGTCTTGAGAAGGCTCTTCGCGGTGCATTTGAGCCATTTGTTGAAAGCCGCGTGCGCGAGGGAGAAAATCTTAAAAAAGACCTTTGCGAAAAGCTCGATAATATGGTATCATATGTTGATTTCATTGAGGAGCGTTCGCCACAGATTATTGTCGAATACCGTGCGCGTCTTGAGGAAAAGCTAAGAGAGCTGCTTGCAGACAATCAGCTTGATGATTCAAGAATAGCCCAGGAGGTCACTATTTTTGCGGACAAGATCTGTGTGGATGAGGAGACAGTCAGGCTCAAAAGCCATATCCTTTCCATGAAGGATTCGCTAAATGCCGGTGGCAGTGTGGGAAGAAAGCTTGATTTCCTCGCACAGGAGATGAACCGTGAGGCGAATACCATCCTTTCAAAGTCCAATGATCTTAAGATTTCTGACACAGGCATCAGTCTTAAAACTGATATAGAAAAGGTCAGGGAACAGATTCAAAATATTGAGTAATTTTAGGAGATAGTGATGAGTAACACAGGAAAATTAGTTATTTTTTCAGGCTTTTCGGGTTCCGGAAAGGGTACTATCATGAAGGAGCTTATGGCAAAGCATGGTGATGATTATGCACTGAGCGTATCAGCCACGACCAGAGGTCCAAGGCCGGGTGAGGAGCATGGCAGAGAGTATTTCTTTATCTCAGAGGAAGAGTTTGAACAGATGATAAAGGCAGATGGACTGCTTGAGTATGCCAAGTATGTAGATCATTACTACGGCACACCAAAGTCATATGTCAATGAGCAGCTTAGCGCCGGAAAGAATGTGATTCTTGAGATAGAAATCCAGGGAGCTTTAAAGATAAAGAAGCAGTTTCCTGATACGGTGCTTATGTTTGTGTCAGCGCCGAGTGCAGATGAGCTTAGGGACCGGCTTGTAGGAAGAGGCACAGAGACAAAAGAGGTCTGTGCACAGAGACTTTCAAGAGCATATGAGGAGTCTTTGGGCATAGAGAAATATGATTATTTAGTGGTAAATGATAAGCTTGACGATTGTGTAGAGCTTGTGAATGATATCATCCACAGCTCTGACGACACAAAAAAGAATCAGGATTATCTTGTATCATCAAATATAGATTTTATAAATAAAATGAGAAAAGAGCTTTTAAGCTTTTCGAAAGGAGATAAATAATATGATACATCCATCGTATGTAGAGTTAATGAAGGTAGTAAACAACAATGTAGAGATAGGTGAAGAGCCGGTAGTAAACAGCCGTTATTCTATCGTTATTGCTGCAGCAAAGCGTGCACGCCAGATTATTGATGGTGCAGAACCACTTATCGCACGCCCTAAGTGCAATAAGCCATTATCTATTGCTGTAGAGGAGCTGTACACGGGAGCTGTCAGAATCGTCTCAGATGATGAGGATTTAAACGAAGGCGAAGAGGCTTAATCTAGGAGGGGAAAGGCTGTTTTGTCTTTCCCTTTAATTGTAAATACTTACATTTGAGAGGTACTATGAAATTATTATTTATTTCGCTTGGATGCGATAAAAACCTTGTGGATTCAGAGTATATGATAGGCATGCTTGCAAATGACGGCATTGAGATGACCGATGATGAGACGCAGGCTGATATCATTATCGTAAATAGCTGCTGCTTCATAGGTGATGCAAAGGAGGAGAGTATCAATACAATTCTCGAGATGGCTCAGTATAAGGAGACAGGCAAATGCAAATCACTTATTGTGACAGGCTGTCTGGCACAAAGATACAAGGATGAGATTTTTAAGGAAATCCCAGAGGTTGATGCCATACTTGGCACCAATTCATATGATACTATAGTTGAAGCTGTCCATGAGACACTTGAAAAACACAGATACAGCAATCTGCACACCTTAGAGGGCCTTCCCAGCATAAAGACAAAGCGTATTGTCACCACAGGAGGGCATTTCGCTTACCTTAAGATAGCAGAGGGGTGCAATAAAAATCTGTACCTACTGTGTCATTCCATCTGTCAGAGGCCGTTACAGAAGTGTGCCGATGGAGGATTTGATTGAGCAGGCGAAGAACCTTGTGGAGCAGGGAGCAAAAGAGCTTATACTTGTTGCCCAGGAGACCACACTTTACGGAGTGGATTTGTATGGTGAGAAGTCACTTCATAGGCTTTTGGATGAGCTCAATAAGATAAGCGGGCTGTTCTGGATAAGGATTATGTACTGCTATCCTGAGGAGATATACGATGAGCTTATAGAGTCCATGATAAAGGATGAGAAGGTATGCCATTATCTGGATATGCCAATCCAGCACTGCAATGACGATATTTTAAGGCGCATGGGCAGAAAAACAACAAAGGCTGAGCTTATGGAGCGTATCAGAATGCTGCGTGAGAGAATACCTGATATCACACTAAGGACCACACTTATATGTGGCTTCCCGGGTGAGACACAGGATAATCACGAGGAGCTTATGCAGTTTGTAAATGATATGGAGTTTGACCGTCTGGGAGCCTTTACGTATTCCCCGGAGGAGGGCACAAAGGCAGCTGCAATGCCTGATCAGATAGATGAGGATATAAAGGCTGACTGGCAGGCTGATGTCATGGAGCTTGAGGAAGAGGTCATTTTTGATAAAAATGAGACACTAAAGGGTAAAGAATTATATGTTTTCATAGAGGGCAAGGTGGCTGATGAAAATGCTTATATCGGCCGTACATACAGAGATGCACCGAATGTTGACGGATATATATTCATCAACACTGATGAGACACTTATGACCGGTGATATATGCAAGGTTATGGTGACCGGTGCGTATGAATATGATTTGATAGGAGAACTTGTAAAATGAATTTACCAAACAAACTTACAATCTTAAGAGTGATACTTATTCCGTTTTTTGTATTTTTCCTTATTTCACCGTTTTTTGACGGATACGGAAATTATATAGCGCTTGCGATATTTATCATTGCAAGTTCTGACCGATATGGCTGACGGAAAAATTGCAAGAAAATACAATCTTGTTACAAATTTCGGCAAGTTTATGGATCCGCTTGCAGACAAGCTGCTTGTATGCTCTGCAATGATATGCCTTGTTGATTTAAAGCTCATCCCTGTATGGGTTGTGCTTATTATCATTGCAAGAGAGTTTATCATAAGCGGCTTCAGACTCGTTGCATCAGACAATGGAATTGTCATTGCAGCAAGCTACTGGGGAAAATTTAAGACAACCTTCCAGATGCTTATGGTTATTGTTATTATTTTTAATATCAATCTGCAGCTTGGCTGGTTAAATGTCCTTGGAACAATCCTCATTTATGTGGCACTTGTACTCACAGTTGTTTCGCTTATTGACTATATCGCAAAGAATAAGGATGTCTTAAAGGACCAGAAATAGACTATAACAGGGAGAAAAGTATGAGAATAATAGCAGGAACGGCGAGAAGCCTCCCTCTAAAGACTATTGAGGGAAAAGATACAAGACCGACTACTGACAAGACGAAGGAGACTCTTTTTAATGTCATGCAGTTTGATGTTCCCGGAGCATATTTTTTAGATCTGTTTGCGGGAAGCGGACAGATAGGACTTGAAGCGTTAAGCCGCGGTGCAGCCTATGCTGTATTTGTGGAGAATTCAAGAAAAGCTGCTTCATGCATCGAGGACAATATCCATTTTACAAAGTTTGATAAGGTCTCAAGGCTTATGATGACGGATGCTGTCACGGCAGTACGTACTCTTGAGGGCAAATACAAATTTGATATCGTGTTTATGGACCCGCCATACAATAAGGAGCTTGAAAAGGAAGTGCTTATTACACTTTCGGACAGTGATATATTAAAGGATGATACACTTATCGTGGTTGAGGCTTCAAACGATACTGATTTTGATTATCTCACAGAGCTTGGCTATGAGATAGTCAAAGAAAAAATTTATAAGACAAACAAGCATGTTTTTATAAAGCGCGCATAGGAGATACAATATGAAGGTAGGAATTTATCCGGGAAGCTTTGATCCGGTGACATTTGGACACCTGGATATAATAGAGCGTTCAGCCAAAATAGTGGACGAGCTGGTTGTCGGAGTACTCAATAATAGTGCAAAAAACTCGTTGTTTTCTTTGGAAGAACGTGTTAGTATGATAAAGGAAATGACAGCACACATACCAAATGTCAGGGTAGGGTGCTTCGAAGGACTTTTAGTTGACTACATGAAAAAAATCAATGCAACAATCATAATAAGAGGATTGCGTGCAGTGACAGATTTTGAGTATGAGCTGCAGATTGCACAGGCTAACGGAGTGCAGAATCCGGAAATAGAGACGGTTTTTCTCACCTCGAGCCTCAATTATTCATATTTAAGCTCTACAATTGTCAAGGAATTTGCATCATACGGAGGAGATATATCAAAGTTCGTACCTGAACAGTTCATTGATAGAATTTATGCCAAATACAATATTACCAGGTAAGGAGACAGTATTTATGAGCAGTAAAATGGAACAGATTATTGAAGAAATCGAAGACTATATTGATGGCTGCAAGCCGTCACCTATTTCAAGAAACAAGATTCTTGTCAATCGTGAACAGTTAGAGGAGCTTCTTTCAGAGCTTCGTACAAAGACCCCTGAGGAGGTCAAGAGATATCAGAAGATTATCAGTAATAAGGAGGCTATCCTTGCTGATGCACAGGCGAAGGCTGATCAGATAATCGCGCAGGCTCAGATTCAGACAAATGAGCTTGTCAGCGAGCATCAGATTATGCAGCAGGCATATGCTCAGGCGAATGAGGTAGTGCAGATTGCAACAAAGCAGGCACAGGAGATACTTGACAGTGCCACAAACGAAGCAAATAATCTCAGAATGAGTGCCATGGCATATACAGACAGCCAGCTCAAGAGCATTGAGGACATCTTAACAGGCTCTATTGAGACTTCAAAGGCCAGATATGACAGCCTTATAAGTTCACTGCAGCAGTTTGAGGATGTTGTTGCAGCAAACAGAGCAGAGCTTTTCCCACCGGAAGAGAATGGCGATGAAGCTGCAGGAGCAGAGTCGTCTGACAATGAGGCAGCTTCAGATACATCTGATGATGACATAGAAATCACCAATATTTCCGATTTAGATGAGGATGCGAAATAGGATAATACATAACAGGCATGAGAGTATGCTCATGGCTGCCTTAAGCAGTATGTATCTGTAAAGCCTAAAGCCTGTATCCCGGAATATTGATTTGGTCTGGACCATGCATGATACACCGCCAAATGACAGAAGTGCAATGCACAGCACTATTGACATGGTGCGTGGAATACATAGACCGCAGACTATGCCGATACCGTTTGTGGTTTCAAAAAAGGCACCTATTATGTCTGCCGACAGAGGCATGTTGCAGTCAGCCTTTTGGGCAATGGTCTGTGGGATACGTGAGACTATAGAGAACAATACAATATATCCACAGAGTTTTATAAGGGTTTCAAACCCTTTCATTATTCCGGCATCAACGATTTGCATGTTAAGCTTAAATCCTTGAGCCGGGATTTTTTGTGTTAAGCTTCTGTTTTTGTTAATCGAAAGCATAGCTATCATTCCTATAGCAGATGGCAGATAAAGTGACACAAGATAAATGCTGTAGTGGCTGCATATGTTAAGTTGCTCGGACAGTGCATAGGTAATGATAAAGGGAAGGCTGAAATGGTTTGCCAGTGCACTCAGTATTTCCCTGTGAGTTTTATCTATGTATCCTTTCGAACTAAAATCTGATGTGAGCTTTGCTCCTATCGGGAATCCAAATATTATGCCTATTATGTATGTAAAAAGCATGATATGCTTTTGAGGAATGTTTTGCAGCACAATTTGTTGAGATAATCAGGTTAGATAAAATCGTAAATATAAATAGAAGCGGAAATATCTGGTTGAACCATAGCATAATGCCTGCTTTAGCGCACGTACTTACCTGTGCCGGAAACAATATGTAATAAATACAAAATAGCAGTATAAAAGCGATAAACAGTAATTTTTTAAGTTGTTTTTTACTCAGTGACAGTATATGTGGAGAGAAATATCAATATGATTCGATTAGATAAATTTTTTATCAGAGATGGGGCTTGGCACACGCTCTGAGGTAAAAAAGCTTATAAAGACCGGACAGATAGCCATAAATGGCACGGTGGCCGCAAAGCCTGAGACAAAGGTAGATACTGATGCCGACGAGGTATCAGTTAACGGCAGAATAGTTAAGTATCAAAGGTATGAGTATTACCTGTTTAATAAGCCCTCAGGCTGTGTTTCTGCGACCTGTGATAATGTGCATGATACAGTCATGGACTATATCACGGATGCTGTGCATGATGATCTGTTTCCTGTCGGAAGGCTTGATATAGACACAGAGGGGCTTTTACTTATAACAAATGATGGAGCACTTTCGCACGAGCTCTTAAGTCCTTCAAAGCACGTGGCAAAGACTTACTACGCACGTATTGATGGTGAGGTGACTTTGGATGATATCATCAGGTTTAAAGAGGGCATTGATATAGGTGAGGAGAGACCTACAAAGCCTGCGGAGCTTGTCATTAAAAAAAAGCGGCAGCGTATCCGAGATTGAGCTTACGATAACAGAAGGAAAGTTCCATCAGGTCAAGCGGATGTTTGAGGCGCTTGGAAAGAGGGTAATCTATTTAAAGAGAATATCCATGGGACCGCTTAAGCTGCCTGATGACCTTAAAACAGGGACTTACAGAGCTTTGACACAGGCTGAAACGGATATGCTTATGCAGATAAAATCCGGCAAATAAAATAATTTTTAATTATGAGGTATGATATGAGTAATGGTTTTTTACCAATTTCAAAACAGGATATGATAGATGAGGGCATTGAGCAGCTTGATTTTGTGTATGTCTGCGGTGATGCATATGTGGATCATCCATCCTTTGGACATGCAATAATTGCAAGGCTGCTGCAGGCACATGGCTATACGGTCGGCATCATTTCACAGCCCGACTGGAAGGATGATGAGTCTATATCCATACTCGGAGTGCCGCGCCTTGGCTTTTTGGTTTCGGCAGGTAATATGGACTCCATGGTAAACCATTATTCGGTTTCAAAGAAAAGAAGAGCAAAGGATTCATTTACACCGGGTGGCGTGATGGGGAAGAGACCTGATTATGCGACCGTTGTGTACTGTAACCTGATACGCCATACTTATAAAAAAATCCCTATCATAATAGGCGGCATCGAGGCGAGCCTTAGGCGCATGGCACATTATGATTACTGGTCAAATAAAGTCAAGCGCTCAATTCTTTTAGATTCCGGTGCGGATCTCATTTCATATGGCATGGGAGAAAGAAGCATCATCGAGATAGCGGATGCGCTTGCCAGTGGTATGGATGTAAAGGATATCACGTTTATAGATGGTACCGTGTTCAAGACAAAGGACAGGGATATCATATATGATGCGATTGAGCTTCCGGATTATGACGTTATAAAAGAGGATAAGAGGGAGTTTGCAAGGAGCTTTTACATACAGTACTGCAATACTGATCCTTTCTGCGCAAAGAGGCTCGTAGAGCCATATGATAACTCTACGCTTGTGGTGCAGAATCCACCGCAGAAGCCGTTGTCGCAGGAGGAGATGGATGAGGTATATGCGCTTCCTTTATATGAGGACTTATCATCCGAGCTACGAGGAGGCAGGCGGAGTGCCTGCTATAAGCGAGGTGAAGTTTTCTCTTATCAGCAACAGAGGCTGCTTTGGAGGCTGTAATTTCTGTGCATTGACCTTCCATCAGGGAAGGATAATCCAGACGAGAAGCCATGAGTCAATCATAGAAGAGGCAAAGCTTATCACGCAGGATAAGGACTTTAAGGGCTATATCCATGATGTTGGAGGCCCTACAGCCAATTTCAGGCAGCCGGCATGTAAAAAACAGCTCACAAGGGGAGCGTGCCCTACAAAGCAGTGTCTGTTTCCTAAGCCGTGCAATAACCTGATTGTTGACCACAGCGACTATATACAGCTGCTTAGAGAGCTTCGTGCACTGCCAAAGGTGAAAAAAGTGTTTATCCGCTCAGGCATCAGGTTTGACTATCTGATGTATGACAAAGACAAGACGTTTCTTCGTGAGCTGTGCGAGTATCATGTCAGCGGACAGCTTAAGGTGGCTCCGGAGCACATCTCCAATGCTGTTTTGAGCAGGCTTGGAAAACCGAGTGTAGAGGTGTACAACAGCTTTGTGAAGGCATACAAGGATATGAATAAAAAGATAGGCAAGGAGCAGTATCTTGTGCCTTATCTCATGTCTTCACACCCGGGCTCAACGCTTAAGGAAGCGATAGAGCTTGCAGAGTATCTGCGAGATCTGGGATATATGCCTGAGCAGGTGCAGGATTTCTATCCGACACCGTCTACCATCTCTACATGCATGTACTATACAGGACTTGACCCGGCAACACTTAAGCCGGTGTATGTCACAACTAACCCACATGAGAAGGCTATGCAGAGGGCACTCATCCAGTACCGCAATCCAAAGAATTACGATCTCGTGCACGAGGCACTTGTGAAGGCCGGCAGGGAGGACTTAATCGGATTTGACAAAAAGTGTCTGATAAAGCCTAGGAAAATGCATACTGATGGCGGCTGGGACAAAAAAACTTCTAAGTCTGATAAAAATTCAAACAGCAGCTATGGCAGCGGCAAGAATGCAGGTGTAAGGAAAAACTTGAAAAATGCAACAGAGCGAGGGAAAAACGGAAGCGGAAGTAACACCGCAGGCACAGCGCACAAAAAGAAAACAATCAGAAACGTCCACAAAAAGAAAAGATAGATATACAAGATAAAGGTTATGAAAGAATTTAAAGCTGGTAAAAACGAGGCAGGCCAGAGGCTTGACAAATACCTTAAAAAGATACTTCCAAACGCATCCATGGGCTTTATTTACAAGATGCTCAGGAAGAAGAACATAAAACTGAATGATAAGAAAGCGTCAGGCACAGAAATTGTGTCAGTTGACGACAAAATCAAGATTTTTCTGTCAGATGATACATTTGCTAAGTTTTCCGTCAATGAGGACAGTCTGATGAAGGATTTCAAGGCACTTGGTGCACTAAAGCCTGACGGACTTGGTGTGGTATACGAGGATGATGACATACTGGCTGCAAACAAGCCAGTCAATATGCTGTCGCAGAAATCAAAGGAGACTGATATTTCTGCAAACGAAAGGCTTATCGGATACCTGATAAAAGAGGAAAAGCTTGATTTTGACACATATAAGAGCTTTAAGCCATCGGTGTGCAACCGCCTGGACAGAAACACATCGGGGCTTATTCTGATGGGTAAATCGCTTCATGGACTGCAGTACCTGTCACAGGTGCTTAAGGACAGAACCGCAGAAAAGTATTATATGGCGCTTGTTGCAGGAGAGGTTGATGAGCCTATGACCATAGAGGGCTTTCTGACAAAGGATGAGGCTGTAAATAAGGTGCAGATAACCAAGGAGCCCATAAGTGATGAATCACTGCCAATAAAGACTGCCTACAGGCCTCTTAAGATAATTGAGATGAGTGCTTCGTGCCATAAAGCAACTCTTCTTGAGGTGCATCTCATTACAGGAAGAAGCCATCAGATCAGGGCACATCTGTCATCGATTGGTCATCCGATCATAGGTGATATGAAGTACGGTGATAAAAGGATTAATGCTTTTTACAAAGAAAAATATCATGTGACCAGCCAGCTTTTGCATGCGCACCATGTGATTTTGCCTGATGGCAGATATATAGAGGCGGCTTTGCCTGACATATGGAGCAGGGTGGGGCTTTAATTTCGTCATTATTTACTTTACATCGCATAGCTTACAGTATTAAGGAAGATAGAAACGATATGGCAACCTGGAATTCAAGAGGCTTAAGAGGCTCGACCTTAGAGGACATGATAAACAAGACAAATGAAAAATACAGGGAGAACGGCCTGGCGCTCATACAAAAGATTCCCACTCCGATTACACCTATAAAGATGGAGCCGGAAACCAGACACATTACACTGGCTTATTTCGAGCAGAAGAGTACGGTTGACTATATTGGCGCTGTACAGGGAATCCCGGTATGCTTTGATGCAAAAGAATGTAATACCGACACGTTTCCCCTTGCCAATATACATGAGCATCAGGTAGAGTTTATGAGATGCTTTGAAAAACAGGATGGTGTTGCATTTATCCTTATATCGTACACACACAGGAACGAATACTATTATCTCACGTTTAAAAAGCTGACAGAATTCTGGGATAGAGCTGCAGAAGGCGGCAGAAAGAGCTTCCGCTATGAGGAGCTTGAGCCGGCATTTTTCCTCCCGGAAGTGCCCGGAATACTTGTGCCGTATCTGAACGCACTTCAGCTTGACTTAAATTGCAGGGCTTGACAGTATTACTATCGTATGGTAGCATATTACCACGATAACACTTTACTATATGAAAGCGAGATTTTACAGATTATGGAAAATCAATTATTACACACTCCGGACGGAGTAAGAGACATATATAACGGAGAATGCAAAAAAAGCTGTATTTGCAGGATAAGCTGCACCGTACACTTTTAAAATACGGATATCATGATATCATGACACCTACGTTTGAGTTTTTTAATATTTTTGGAAGCGATGTCGGAACAACCCCTTCAAAGGATTTATACAAGTTTTTTGACAAGGAGGGCAATACGCTTGTCCTTCGTCCTGATTTCACACCTTCTATTGCAAGAAGTGCGGCTAAGTACTATATAGAGGATGATATGCCTGTCAAGCTGTGTTATCTTGGCAATACTTTTATCAATTCATCGGATTATCAGGGCAGGCTCAAGGAAAGCACACAGTGCGGTGCAGAGCTGATAGGTGACGGCTCTATCTCTGCAGATGCCGAGATACTTTCGATGACAGTTGAGTCGATGCTTGAGAGCGGACTTAAGAATTTCCAGATTTCAGTCGGACATTCGCAGTTCTTTTACGGTCTCACAAAGGCAGCAGGGCTGTCAGGCGAGCAGGAGGAAAACCTAAGAGAGCTCATAGCAAATAAGAATTTCTTCGGTGTGGAGGAGTTTGTTGACAGTCTTTCGATGAACGACAAGCTAAGGAAGCTGTTTGGACTATTAGACAATTTCGATTTACAGGATGAGCAGCTTATGGAGGCTTTAAAGCTTGCGAAGGGATATGATGAGATATTATCATCTATTGATACTCTGCTTAAGCTTAGAGAATATTTAAAGGCATACGGCATCGAGAAATATATTTCGTATGAGCTTGGACTTATCAGTGACTACACATATTACACAGGTATTATTTTCCAGGGCTACACATATGGTACAGGAGAGCCTATTGTAAAGGGAGGCCGTTATGACAAGCTGCTTTCACATTTTGGAAAGGACGCTGCTGCAATCGGCTTTGCAATTGTTGTGGATCAGCTCATGGCAGCATTAAGCCGTCAGGATATTGATGTGCCTGTCATTGAAAATTCCTCACTTATAGTATTTGAGGAGGCTGCATACCATGCGGCAATCAAGCGCTCTATGGAGCTTCGAAGAGATGGAGTAAATACACAGATGGTGCTTAAGGACAAAAATAAAACGAAAGAGGACTATGCTTCATATGCGGTAGACAACCGTATAAACAGAGTTGAGTTTATAGAGGAATAAAAGATGAGTGATGACAGATATTTAACTTTTGCCCTGGGAAAGGGCAGACTTGCAAAGAAGACCCTGCAGCTTTTTTGAGCAGATAGGCATCACCTGTGAGGAGATGAAGGATACGGATACCAGAAAGCTGATTTTCGTAAATGAGGAGCTTAAGCTTAGATTTTTCCTGGCAAAGGGACCTGATGTGCCTACTTACGTGGAGTATGGCGCTGCCGATATCGGTGTGGTAGGAAAGGACACCATCCTCGAGGAGGGCAGAAATATATACGAGGTGCTTGATTTAGGCTTTGGAAAATGCCGCATGTGCATATGCGGACCGGAGAGCGCAAGAGAGCTTTTGCAGCATCATGAGCAGATAAGAGTTGCCACCAAGTATCCTCATATCGCAAAGGATTATTTCTACAATAAAAAGCATCAGACGGTAGAGATTATAAAGCTAAACGGCTCAATAGAGCTTGCTCCGATTGTTGGACTTTCAGAGGTGATTTGTGATATAGTAGAGACCGGAACTACACTTAAGGAGAACGGACTTACCGTGCTTGAGGAGGTCTGTCCGCTGTCTGCGAGGGTTGTGGTAAACCAGGTCAGCATGAAGATGGACAATGAGCGTATCACAAAGCTCATAAGTGATTTGAAGACTGTTATCAAATAGCGTATAATTTATATCAATACATGATTTTAGACGGAGGCTGTAATGAGAACTTTAAAACTTACAAAGGATTCACAGAAGAACATATTGGAGAGCCTGCTTAAGAGAAGCCCTAACAACTATACAGAGTATGAGAGCACGGTAAATGAGATTATAAACAATGTAAAGGAAAACCGTGACAAGGCTGTTTTTGAATACACAAAGAAATTTGATAAAGCGGATGTGGATGCATCAAATATCCGTGTCACAGAGGAAGAAATAAAGGAAGCATATGAGCTGGTTGATGAGAAGCTTCTTGCCGTTATAAAAAAGGCTCTTGTAAATATCAGAAAATATCACGAGAAGCAGCTGCAGAACTCATGGTTTACAACAGAGGACGGCATCATTTTAGGACAGAAGGTCACACCTATAGCAAAGGCAGGAGTATATGTGCCGGGAGGCAAGGCTGTTTATCCTTCATCTGTGCTGATGAACGTGCTTCCTGCAAAGGTAGCAGGCGTTGAAAAGATAGTTATGTGTACACCATGTTCAGCTGACGGCAAGGTATATCCTTCCACACTTGTAGCCGCAAACGAGGCCGGAGTAGATGAAATCTACAAGGTAGGCGGTGCACAGGCTATCGCTGCAATGGCATTTGGTACAGAGAAGTGTGCCAAAGGTAGACAAAATTGTTGGACCGGGAAATATCTTTGTTGCCCTTGCCAAAAAGGCTGTGTTTGGATATGTCAGCATTGATTCAATCGCAGGTCCTAGCGAGATTCTGGTGCTTGCAGATGAGACTGCAAATCCACGCTATGTGGCAGCAGATTTACTCTCACAGGCCGAGCATGATGAGATGGCATCAGCTATCTTGATCACAACAAGTGAGGAGCTTGCAAAGAAAGTATCAGAGGAAGTTGATAAGTTTGTTGAGGTCCTCTCAAGAAAAGAAATCATCGAGAAATCTCTTGAAAACTACGGATATATACTTGTTGCAGAGGATATGGATGAGGCAATTGATGCAGTAAACGATATCGCTTCAGAGCATATGGAGATTGTCACAAGAGATCCTTTCTCAGTCATGACAAAAATCAAAAATGCAGGAGCAATCTTTATCGGAGAGTACTCATCAGAGCCTTTGGGAGACTATTTTGCAGGACCAAACCATGTTCTGCCTACAAACGGAACAGCAAAATTCTTCTCAGCCTTATCTGTAGATGACTTTATCAAAAAGTCAAGCATCATCTCATATTCAAGAGAAGCACTTGAGAGAATACATACAGATATTGAGCAGTTTGCAGAGTGTGAGAAGCTTACAGCACATGCAAATTCAATCAAGGTTAGATTTGAGGATTAGTCAAAGGAGTAAGAAATGGCAGATAGATGCGCTAAGCTTAGCAGAAAAACAAAAGAGACTGATATTTCGGTCGGTTTAAATATAGACGGAACCGGAAAATCAAATATAGACACAGGCATAGGCTTCTTTAACCATATGCTGGAGGGCTTTTCAAAGCATGGTTTTTTTGACCTAGATATGACATGCGACGGTGACTTAAAATGTGGACTGTCATCATACTATAGAGGACTGCGGCATAGTGCTTGGCAATGCCATAGCACAGGCTGTCGGAGACAAAAAGGGCATAAAGAGATTTGGAAGCTTTATTTTACCGATGGATGAGGTGCTTGTACTATGTGCCATTGATTTATCAGGCAGACCGTACCTGCAGTTTGACGGTGAGTTTACCTGTGAGAGAGTCGGAGATATGGATACAGAGATGGTGAGAGAGTTTTTCTATGCCGTTTCTTACTCTGCTGCGATGAACCTGCATATAAAGGTTTTGACACCGGGAAATAATCATCATATGATAGAAGCTATGTTTAAGGCATTTGCCAAGGCGCTTGACGATGCCTGCACCTATGATAGCAGAATAAAGGACGTGATGTCCACGAAAGGAAGTTTGTAATTTGACTGGTTTTAAGAACATCGTTGCTACACTGTATTTAAAGAACGGCCAGGCCGTGAAATCAGCGTCAGATATGACAGTTATGGGCGACGTCTACAATCTGTGTCAGCTCTACAATGACAGTGGCATAGACAAGATTATTATTTTTGATCTTTCAACTGATGATGATGAGCATGAGAAAAACATACATACGATAGAAAATATCAACAGAAATATCGACATAAAGGTGTGCGCAGGAGGCAATATCAACCGCATAGAGGACGTGAAAAAGCTGCTGTATGCAGGATGTTTACAGGTCATCTTCAATGCCACAAAGGATTCAAGCCTTGAGCTTGCAAATGTGGCAAGCGAGAAGTTTGGCAAGGATAAAATTCTTTTGTCAATCAGCAATGTAGACTATATTTTCAAGCATCAGGAGGAGATAGAGGATACCTTTCATGAGCTTTTGGTCTTGAATATAGATATAATAGATGCGCTTGAGAATCTCACATCCACACCGTATGTGGTCTATATGCCGCAGTTTGACATGGATAAAATAATTGATGTCATGAAGCGTGAAACACTAAGAGGAATTGCCGGAGAGTTTATCAATGATCCTGAAAATGATATCATGGCGTTAAAGACAAAGCTTTCTGACGGAGGAATACTTGTTGACAATTTTACTCCCGACTTAAAATGGTCTGATTTAAAGCTTAATTCTGACGGCATGGTGCCTGTCATAGTGCAGGATTACCGCAATGAGCAGGTGCTCATGCTTGCCTATATGAATGAGGAGGCCTTCAATGTCACGATAAACAGCGGACGTATGACCTACTGGAGCAGAAGCCGCAATGAGCTTTGGACCAAAGGACTTACATCAGGACATTTACAGTACGTAAAGTCTTTGACAGCGGACTGTGATTATGATACTATCCTTGCGAAGGTTTCGCAGGTGGGAGCTGCATGCCACACAGGTAACAGGACCTGCTTTTTCAATAATATCGTGAAAAAGGAGTATGTGGAGAAGAATCCACTTACAGTGCTTGAATCAGTCTATGCGGTGATAGTTGACCGTATGAAGAATCCAAAGGAGGACTCGTACACCAATGCCGTCATGGAAAAGGGCATAGATGAGATATTAAAAAAGCTCGGACACGAGTGCACCGAGATTATTCTGGCAGCCAAAAATCCGGACAGTGATGATTTGAAGTTTGAGATATCGGACTTTATGTACCACTGCATGATTCTTATGGCTCAGAAAAATATCACATGGGCAGAGATAGCAGGGGAGCTGGCACAGCGATAGCCTTAAAACACAATAATTATTTAGAGGAAATTATATGAGAAAACTAGCTTTAAGTGATGAGATACTTATGAAGGTAGACAAACCGGCTAGATATATCGGGAATGAGTTCAACTCAGTAATGAAAGACACATCGCAGGTAAATATACGTTTTGCGATGTGTTTTCCTGATGTTTATGAGATTGGTATGTCACATCTGGGAATCCAGATATTATATGATATGTTCAACCGCATGGATGACGTGTGGTGCGAGAGAGTTTATTCTCCGTGGCCTGATCTGCATGAAATCATGAAGCAGGAGAATATACCGCTTTTCGGACTTGAGTCGCAGGAGCCTATAAAGGACTTTGATTTTGTAGCCATGACTCTGCAGTACGAGATGTGCTACACAAATATTTTGCAGATACTTGACCTCGCACAGATTCCGCTTCGTTCAAGGGACAGAGAGGATGGCTGTCCTATTGTGATTGCAGGCGGTCCTTGTACCTACAATCCGGAGCCGATTGCAGACTTCTTTGATATATTTTATATCGGAGAGGGAGAGACACAGTATGGCAATCTCTTTGAGCTTTATAAGAAGGCAAAGGCTGATGGTCTTTCAAGGGAAGAGTTTTTACATGAGGCTGCAAAGATTGAGGGTCTTTATGTACCTGCTTTGTATGAGGTGGAGTACAATGAGGATGGAACAATTTGCTGTATGAAGCCTAAGTATGATGATATTCCTGTAAAGATAAAAAAAACAGGTGCAGGTAGATTTGACTAACTCAACTTACCCGGAGGCACCGGTTGTGCCTTTTATCAAGGCTACGCAGGATAGAATGGTGCTTGAAATACAGCGTGGCTGTATAAGAGGCTGCCGTTTCTGTCAGGCCGGTATGATTTACCGCCCAAACCGTGAGAAAAAGGTTGACCATCTAAAGGACGTTGCAGCGGCACTTTATTAAAAATACCGGACACGAGGAGATTTCTTTAAGCTCCTTAAGCTCATCCGATTACAAGGAGCTTGATGAGCTTATCACGTTTTGCTTGATATCTGTAAGGAAAAGAAGATAAATATCTCCCTGCCTTCACTCAGAATTGATGCGATTTTCGCTCGATATCATGCAGAAGGTGCAGGATGTCAAAAAAAGCAGTCTGACCTTTGCGCCTGAGGCCGGTACACAGCGCCTTAGAAATGTCATTAACAAGGGACTTACCGTGGATGATATCATGAACGGCTCAAAACAGGCATTTGAGGGCGGCTGGAACAAGGTGAAGTTTTATTTCATGCTCGGTCTGCCTACAGAGACAGAGGAAGATATGAGGGGCATTCCTGAGCTTGCAAACGATGTGGCGGCATTGTACTATGATACCGTTCCAAAGGAAAAGAGAGCCGGAAAATGCCAGATTACGATAAGTACATCATTTTTCGTGCCAAAGCCTTTTACACCATTCCAGTGGGCGAGAATGTATGAGCCTTCTGAGTATCTGGGCAGAGCCAAAATAGTAAATGACCATGTAAAGGAGCAGCTCAACAGAAAGAGCATCAGATACAACTGGCATGAGGCCTATGTCACTGTGATAGAGGGCATACTTGCAAGAGGCGACAGAAGGCTTTGCGATGCGATAGTAAAGGTATACGAAAAGGGCGGATATTATGATGCCTGGACAGAGTATTTTGACTATGACAGATGGATTGATTCGATAAAGGAATGCGGGACTGGATCCGGATTTCTACACGATGAGAGAAAGGCCTTTAGATGAAGTATTCCCATGGGATTTTATCGATATAGGTGTGACAAAGCAGTTTATGATAAGAGAGTGGGAGACAGCCCATAAGGAGACAGTCACTCCTAACTGCCGCATGAGGTGCTCTGCCTGCGGTGCAAAGAGCTATGGAGGAGGTGTCTGCTATGAAAATTAGAGTGAAGTTTAAAAAATGGGGCTGCATGAAGTTTATAGGACATCTCGATATGATGAGATACTTCCAGAAGGCGGTCAGAAGGGCAGATATTGATATCCGCTATTCAGAGGGGTATTCTGCTCACCAGATTATGTCGTTTGCGGCTCCGCTTGGTGTGGGCATCACAAGTGATGGTGAGTACTTTGACATAGATGTAAATACAACAGAATCTACAGAAAAAAGCATACAAGCTTTAAATGCCCAGATGGTGGACGGAGTAGAGGTGACAGGGTATGTGCTTCTGCCGGATGATGCAAAGAAGGCTATGTCGCTTGTTGCGGCTGCAGATTATGTGCTTAGCTTCAAGGATGGCTATGAGAGCCCATACACCATAGAGGAGTGGAAGGAAGCGATAGATAAGCACTTTTTTGACGAGCCATCCTTTGTTGTGATGAAAAAGACTAAAAAGAGTGAGAGAGAGGTAGATATAAAGCCTCTTGTATACAAGCTTACAGTCATGGAAAATAACAAAAAGCCTGAGTTTTTCATGCAGGTATCAACAGGAAGCATTGACAATATAAAGCCTGAGTTTGTGCTTCAGGCCATATACGAAAAGTGTGGCCTTGATTACAATCCGCTTGCCATACAAATCCACAGGCAGGAAGTGTATGCAAGAAAAGACGATGGAACACTCATTTGTCTGCTTGACATGGGAGAAGAAATCTCATAATGAACAGAATTATTCTGACTAAAACAGTAAAAAATAATAAGACATATACAGTGTATGCACTGATGGATGAAAGCGGAAATTATAAGGATTTCCAGCTTCTTCCCGAGAAGGATACGATAATAAACAATATATACGCGGCAAGGGTGAACAAGATACTGCCGGGCATAAATGCGGCATTTGTGACCATTGCGCAGAATAAAAGCTGTTATCTTTCGCTAAATGATGCAAAAAATCCTGTATACACAAACGAAAAAATCAAAAAAGAAGGATTGTGTGAGGGCGATGAGATACTTGTGCAGGTCATAAAGGATGCGTTAAAGACAAAGGATCCTGTGGTCACAACAAAGCTTTCTATATTCGGAAGCAATGTTATTCTCACCAATTTTGATACACAGATAGGTGTTTCATCGAAGCTGGATAAGGAAAGGGCGGCTCTTTTACGTAAGGCTGTGCTTTTAAGTTGTGCAGACCACGAAAAAGAGGGCTATGGCATCATAGTCAGAACCAATGCCAAAAATGTGGAGGATAAAGCTGTTTCGCAAGATGCGTATTCTGTAGCACAGAAATACAATCAGATAATAAAAAAGGCACCGCATCAGGCACTCTATTCATGCGTATATCATGGGATGAGCGATTATCTGCTTTTAATGAAGACAATTGATTTTGCCACGGTGGAGTGGATAAAGACTGACTGCGATGACATATATGACAGTCTTCTTACAGAGTACGGCATATATGACCATGCTCCTGAAAAGATAATGAGATATGACGATTCAGCTATCAGCCTGTCAACGCTCTATGGCATAAGAGGGCTGATTGATAATCTGACCTCGCGCAGGGTATGGCTGGACTGTGGTGGCAACATCATAATAGAACAGCTTGAGACACTTACCTTTATAGATGTAAACAGTGCAAAGAATATATCGTCGGGGAGCAATAGCATATTAAAGACCAATATGGAGGCCGCAAAGGAGATAGCCAGGCAGCTTAGGCTCAGAAATATCTCCGGCATGATAATAATTGATTTTATCAATATGAAGTCTGAGGCATCAAAGGATACGCTTATTGAAGCGCTCAAACGGTATATAAAGGACGATAATACAGTCTGTACCTTTGTGGATATCACGAAGCTTGGACTGGTGGAGCTGACCAGAAAAAAAGTCCACAAATCTCTTAAACAAATTTTAGAAAAAACACTTGACGAATAGATAGCTCTATGCTAATATACTGGAGTATGCCGCACAGTGAGGTATAAGTTTGCGACTTTCGCAACACCGTAACTGGCGAGTAATGATAAATAGGAGGTGCCATATGTACGCAATTATAGCAACAGGTGGTAAGCAGTACAAAGTATCTGAAGGCGATATCATTACCATTGAAAAGCTTGGCGTTGAAGCTGGTGAGAAGGTTACTTTTGATCAGGTTTTAGTTGTAGGCGGAGATGATCTCAAGGTTGGAGATCCAACAGTTGCAGGTGCAACAGTTGAGGCTTCTGTAGTTAAAGAAGGCAGAGCTAAAAAGGTTATCGTTTACAAGTACAAGAGAAAAACCGGATATCACAAAAAGAACGGACACAGACAGGCTTTCACACAGGTTAAGATTGAAAAAATTTAACGGATAATGATAGCTATAACCGTTTATCAGAATTCAAAAGGACATAAGATAGGCTTTAAGTCAAAGGGACATGCAGGTTTTGCGGATTCCGGTTATGATATAATCTGTGCCGGGTTTCAGCGCTGGTGATTAACTTCATCAATTCCGCTGAAGAGCTGTGTCATGCTGAGTACAGCCTTGATACAGACGAAGAGACAGGTATGATTGACTACAGACTTGACAAGCCGGCGACAGGTGATGTTGCACTGCTTATGGATTCCATGATTCTGGGACTAAAAGGAATACAAAGAGACTATGGGAATGAGTACATCATTCTAGACTTCAAGGAGGTGTAAGACATGTTGAATATGAACCTTCAGTTTTTTAGCTCTAAAAAGGGAGTTGGTTCTACAAAGAACGGACGTGACTCTGAGTCTAAGAGATTAGGCGCTAAGAGAGCAGACGGACAATTCGTAAAAGCTGGTAATATTCTTTACAGACAGCGTGGTACAAAGATTCACCCTGGTACAAACGTTGGTATCGGTGGAGATGATACATTATATGCTAAGGTTGATGGCGTATTAAGATTTGAGAGAGTTGGAAGAGATAAGAAACAGGCTTCCGTATATCCAGTAGTGAACGAATAAGATTTAAACCCCGACTTTTATTAGCCGGGGTTTTTATGTTGTAAATTAGCAGGAATATTGATTTATTTATTATTACTGTGTCTTATACAGATATAGTATAACAGATATAGCATAGTAATGATTTGTCATAAAGTATACTGAGTGTTTTATGCAGACATTCAGCATGAGGTGGAAAATTATGTTTGCAGATCGTGCAAAAATTATCATAAAATCAGGAAAAGGCGGAGATGGTCATGTATCATTCCGCCGTGAAAAATACGTGCCGAACGGTGGTCCGGACGGCGGTGACGGAGGAAAGGGCGGAGACGTTATATTTCTCGTGGATAAGGGAATCAACACCCTGACAGATTATCGTCACAGAAGAAAGTTTGCAGCAGAGCCCGGACAGGAGGGCGGCAAAAAGAACTGCCACGGAAAGAATGGTGAGGATCTTATACTTAAGGTGCCGGAGGGTACACTCATAAAGGATGCAGCAAGCGGAAAGGTCATAGCAGATATGTCCGGTGACAATACAAGGCAGGTGATACTGCGCGGAGGAAAAGGCGGTCAGGGCAACCAGCACTATGCCACATCCACTATGCAGGCTCCTAAATATGCTCAGCCGGGACAGGATGCAATAGAAATTGAGGTACAGCTTGAGCTAAAGGTGATAGCGGATGTAGGGCTTGTAGGCTTTCCAAACGTAGGAAAATCAACACTTCTGTCACGAGTTACCAATGCACAGCCAAAGATTGCCAACTATCATTTCACCACATTACAGCCGAATCTTGGTGTGGTTGATATGGATGAGGGCTTTGGTTTCGTAATCGCTGATATCCCGGGACTTATCGAGGGAGCATCAGAGGGCATAGGACTCGGTCATGAGTTTTTGCGTCATATAGAGCGTACCAAGGTCATGATACACATGGTTGATGCGGCCGGTACTGAAGGCCGTGACCCTGTTGCTGACATCAAGGGCGATAAACAAGGAGCTTGAAGCATACAATCCACAGCTTCTCAAAAAAGCCACAGGTCATTGCAGCCAACAAAAATAGATGCCATAGCAGGAGACGAAAATGAGGTAATTTCGGCCTTAAGAGCCGAATTCGAGCCACAGGGCATAAAGGTATTCCCAATATCCGCAGTAAGCGGTAAGGGCCTCAAGGAGCTTTTGTACGAGGTGAAGAACCTGCTTGCAAATTGTCCTAAAGAGGTTACTGTATATGAGCCGGAGATTGATCCTGCACTTTCATTCTTTAAGGATGAGCCGTACGCGGTTGAGGTGGCAGCCGATGGTGCATATGAGATATCAGGTCCAAAGATTGAGAAAATGCTCGGATATACAAATATGGACTCGGAGAAGGGCTTTGCCTTCTTCCAGAGATTTTTGCGTGAGCAGGGTATCATCAAGGAGCTTGAAAATATGGGCATCGAGGATGGAGATACTGTCCGCATGTATGATTTCGAGTTTGATTATTACAAGTAAGGAGAAAGAGTATATATGAATTTATCAAGTAAACAGCGTGCATATTTAAGCAGCCTTGCAAGCACAATTAACCCTATTTTCAATATTGGAAAGGCATCGCTTACTCCGGAAATCATCGAGGCTCTTGATGCAGCACTTGAAAAGAGGGAGCTGATCAAGGTCGCAGTTCTTAAAAACTGCATAGATGATCCAAGAGAGATTGCAAGTGTAATCGGTGAGAGAACACACTCTGCAGTGGTTAAGGTAATAGGCAAAAAAAGTGATTTTTTATCGTCCTGCGAAGAAAAATCCAAAGATTAAGCTTCCGGAAATAAGCCATTGAAAACAGGGATTTTTGGTGGGGCATTTGAACCCGATACACAAAGGTCATATATACATGGCACAAAAGGCGATGGAAGAGTATTCTCTTGACAGGATTCTGCTTGTTCCGTCAGGTCACTCGCCGAACAAGACTGAGAATGCAATGACAGCATTTAGCCACCGGTACAATATGTGTAAGCTGGCATCAGAAGCAGTGCCCGGTATTGAGGTGTCTGATATTGAGATAAAGGATGAGTCCACCAGCTATACGTATGTTACACTCCAAAAGCTAAAGGCGCTTTATCCGGAGGATGAACTGTATTTCATCATGGGTGGAGATTCTCTGGACTATTTTGAGTCATGGATGAAGCCTGAGATAATAGCCCAAACAGCAATAATCCTTGTTATGGTGAGGGAAAATTTTCCAAAGCTGCAGATGGAGGAAAAGATTGCTAATATCAAAAATCTGTTTCCTGCAGATATAAGACTTTTAAAGTGTGACAGGATGGATGTGTCGTCTACCCAGGTCAGAAAACTGCTGCGTGCCAAGTCGCAGGCAGACGGGTATAGGAGTCCTAAAGGAGCGGAAATGTTTCTGGATGCTGCAGTTATGTCATATATACAGGCTAATAATTTATACAGGTGATAGAGTATGGAAGTAAAAGAAATAAAGAAAAAGCTAAAGAAGAGCCTTGATAAACAAAGGTATCAGCATACACTCGGAGTGATGTATACTGCCGGCTGTCTTGCCATGGCAAACGGCTATTCCATAGAAAAGGCAATGCTTGCAGGCCTGCTTCATGACTGTGCCAAGTGTCTTTCGACTGAAAAGAAAATCGGACTCTGTGTAAAGAAAAATATAGACATAACAGAGGTAGAGATATCAAACCCGGGGCTGTTACATGCAAAGGCAGGCATGGTGCTGGCTGAGGAAGAGTATGGCATTAAGGATGCGCAGATACTGCATGCCATAAGAGTGCATACTACAGGAGAAGCAGATATGGGGCTCCTTGACAAAATACTCTTTGTGGCAGATTATATTGAGCCAAACAGATGTGAAGCACCGAGGCTTGAAGAGATAAGAAAGCTTGCTTTTTGTGATCTCAACAGGACTGTCGCAGAGATATTGTATGATACAATCAATTTCCTTAACACAAAGAGTGGGGCAATAGATCCGGCTACCCAGATTACTTACAATTATTATGCTAAATACAGAGACAACAGGGAGGAATAACTGCTATGCAGACAATTGATTTAGTTAAAAAGATAGTGGAAGCACTTGAAGACAAAAAGGCAGAGGATATCACAGTTCTCGACATAGGAGAGGTTTCTTCTATAGCAGACTACTTTATCATTGCAAACGGAAATAATGCAAATCAGCTCACAGCCATGGAGGATGCCGTGGATGAGGCTATGTATACAAACGGAGTTCATCAGAAGCAGGTAGAGGGAACAGGCAACTCTACATGGATTCTCATGGACTATCAGGATATTATCGTGCATCTGTTCTCTAAAGAAGACAGACAGTTCTATGATCTCGACAGAATATGGAGAGATGGAAAAGTGGTGGATGTACATTCACTGTAGTATTTATTCTATGATTAAGGAATTATAAATCGAAACCGGTAATTTAAAATATCGCACCCATATGCCGAGCTGTTTAGCTTAGCATATGGGTGCGATATTTTGCAATAAATATTAGAAGAAACGAAATACTCCAAACACTTTGCCGAGTATTTCACAGTCCGGAACTATGATTGGATCCATTGTGTCGTTCTCCGGCTGAAGACGTATGTGACCATTCTCTTTGTAGAAAGTCTTTACAGTGGCAGAATCATCTATAAGTGCTACAACCATATCTCCGTTTGAAGCATCACTCTGCTGCTCGACGAGGATATTATCACCGTCGAAGATACCGGCATTAATCATGCTCTCGCCCTTGACTTTAAGCATAAATGACTGCTTATTTGGCATATATTCAGCAGGAACGGGAAAATAGGTTTCGATATTTTCCACTGCGAGTATCGGCTCACCTGCAGCTACACGACCGACCAGAGGGACATTAACCATCTCGCGGCGCTGTAAACCAAAGCTGTCATCTATAATTTCTATAGCCCTGTTTTTGGCAGGATCTCTTCTTATGTAGCCCTTTCGCTCCAGTGTCTCGAGATGAGCATGGACGCTGGATGTGGACTTTAAATGTACACCTTCGCAGATATCACGCACTGATGGCGGATAGCCCCTGTTTAAAATCTCACTCTTGATAAACTCCAGTATCTCTTTCTGCTTGTCTGAAATCTTTTCTAATGCCATAGTTGAATCCTCCGTCTGAATATTAAAATAATATAATGATATGGGGCAAAAGGAATTTTGCACCCCATGAATGATTGTAAAAAAAAATTATATCTCAAAAAAAGTATATCATAAAACCAAAGCAAACGCAAACATATATTCCGAAATTTTGTTCGTTTTTTCTATTGACAAACGATTGTTCGAGATGTATTATGTAACCACAATAACAACAAACACATGTTCGGAAATACAAGAGGTGGTTTTATGAGAGGAAATACTTTATCAGGTAGAAGAAAAATGTTTGGATGGACTGCTGTTGCATTTATAGCAGCTGTCATTATATTGTGCGGTACTATTCATATTTTTGCCAGTTCCGGTGACAGCAGGCCTTATAACAAATATTATACCAGCGTCAGGGTTGAGGAGGGCGACACTGTCTGGAGCATTGCCGATAGATATATTGCCGACAGTCAGGTGAGCAAAAGAGCTTATGTAGATGAAATTTGCAGGCTCAATAGTCTTACAGATGGCAATGTCCGCAGTGGCGATTATATAGTTGTTTCATATTATTCTCAGGATATAAAGTAACGTTTTCTTGCTAAAATTTCCTGTTTCTTATATAATATAGGTTAATTGCAGCGGATTTGGGTTATAGTATCTATGGCTTATCCGTTTTTGAAACAGGAGATTGGATATTTATGTTAAAACTATTTTTTGTTATATTTGCAAATTTTCATAGAGCGCCGTATATTGTTCCCAAAATGAGATACATGGCTGATCATCCGCAGAAATATTCAGAAGCGGAGAGATATGATATGATGCGGCACTGTATAGATTTAATGAATAAATCGGGAAAAATTACAACAGAAGCATATGGTCTTGAGAATCTTCCTGAAACCGGTGGCTATATCATGTATCCCAACCATCAGGGAAAGTATGATTTACTGGGGATTATTACTACACATGACAAGGTACTGTCGTTTGTTATGGATAAGCAGAAGTCGCATACAATGCTTGTCAGGGAATTTGTGGATCTGGTTCAGGCAAAGCGTTTAGAGAAAGATAATCCAAGGCAGGGGCTTACTATAATCAATGAGGTAGCTAAGGATGTGAAAAACGGCAAGAGATATGTCTTGTTTCCTGAGGGTGGCTATAAGTTCAATAATAAGAATAAAGTGCAGGATTTTAAAGCAGGTAGCTTTAAGATTGCATTGAAATCACATGTTCCTATTATTCCGATAGCTCTTATAGATTCATATAAGGTGTTCAACGGCTTTCATTTCGGCCCTGTTACAACGCAGGTTCACTATTTAAAGGCCTATTGAGTATGATGAGTACAAGGACATGAAGACGAAGGATATAGCTGCACTGGTCAAGGAGCGTATAGAGGAGAAAATCAAAGAAATACTTGGTTAGAGTCAACTTTGATTATTATATAGTATTATTATGAAAGACAAAGCTTATTACGAAGATGTAAATATAAAAAATGAATTAAAGCTCAGAGATATGATACAGAAGCTTCCGAAGTTCTGTATGGATTTTTTTATCGGAATAGATGCGGATAAGTCCTCAAGAACCAAGATAGCGTATGCATATGATCTACAGACCTTTTTCGAGTACATGAAGAGTGCCAATCCATCGCTTAAGAAATATGATATAAGGGACTACCCTATATCTCTGTTAGATCAGATCAGTCCTTCAGATATTGAGGAATATCTGTTTTATCTAAAGTATTATGAGAAGGATGGCGTTGTACACACCAATGACGAGAGAGGCATTAAGCGAAAGCTTGCATCACTGCGCACTTTTTATAATTTTTATTTCAGGAAAGAGTTTATAGATACCAATCCTGCGAGCAAGGTAACCCTTCCCAAAATACATGAGAAGAATATCATCCGTCTTGATACTGATGAGGTCGCACAGCTTCTCGATGAGGTTGAGTCAGGAGACAGTCTGTCCAAGAACCAGCAGCGTTTCCATGAGAAAACAAAGGTTCGTGACCTTGCACTTATGACACTGCTTCTTGGAACAGGTATTCGTGTATCTGAGTGCGTGGGGCTTGATATGGATGATGTAGATTTCAAAAACAACGGAATCAAGGTGCACCGAAAGGGTGGTGCTGATGTGATTGTTTATTTTGGTGATGAGGTACGTGATGCACTTCTTTCGTACTGGGAGGAGAGAAGCATAATTACACCTGCCGAGGGGCATGCTAATGCGCTTTTTCTCTCTTTACAGAGGAAGCGTATATCTGTACGCTCTGTTGAGAATCTGGTAAAAAAGTATTCGAGACTCGTAACAACCGTTAAGAATATTACTCCTCATAAGCTTCGTAGTACATATGGCACCACACTTTATCAGGAAACAGGTGATATCTATCTTGTGGCTGATGTTCTAGGGCACAAGGATGTAAATACCACACGTAAGCATTATGCAGCCCAGGAGGACAGCAGGCGTCGTGCGGCAGCCAGGGTAGTACATCTGAGGGAGGATTGATTATATGTCTGATAATATAATCACAATTACAGATTTTATGGACCCCAATCTGGATGTGTATGCCAGATTGACGGAGAATCAGCCTTTTAAACAGAGCTAATCCCGAAAAGAGGGAATGGTTTATAGCTGAAAGTCCCAAAAGGTAATAGAGAGGGCACTTGATGCGGGATGTGAACCGGTTTCTCTTCTGATGGAGACAAAGCATGTAAATGGCGAGGCAAGAGGCATTATCGAAAGATGTCAGAATATACCTGTATATACTGCGTCATTTGATTTGCTCACAAAGCTGACTGGCTTTGCTTTGACCAGAGGCACACTCTGTGCTATGTACAGGCCGAAGCCAAGGTCCATCGAAGAGGTGTGCAGGGACGCAAGAAGAGTTGCGGTGCTTGAGGATGTGGTAAATCCAACCAATGTCGGAGCTATATTCAGGTCAGCGGCAGCACTGCATATGGATGCGGTGCTGCTCACTCCTGCCTGCAGCAATCCTTTGTACAGGCGTGCAATCAGGGTTAGTATGGGAACTGTGTTTCAGGTGCCATGGGCATATTTTCCCAAGTACAATGCCTGCAGTGACAACACTTTTTCAGATGCTTCATTGCATGATAAGTGTGATAGCAGTGACCAAAATTGCAGCGACCGAAATAGCAGTGTTTATAAATATAATATTGATGTGCTTCATAAGCTTGGATTTAAGACCTGTGCTATGGCGTTGACTGATGATTCCGTGAGTATAGATGACCCTGTGCTTCACGCAGAGGAAAGACTTGCAATAGTGCTTGGTACTGAGGGAGATGGTCTTCATGAGCAGACTATAGACTCCTGTGACTACACTGTAAAGATACCAATGTCACATGGCGTGGATTCACTAAATGTGGCTGCTGCCAGTGCAGTGGCATTTTGGGAGCTGGCTAAATAGGCTGATGAGAGTGCTTTATATTGTAAATTTTGACATTTTCGTCAGCACTGTTTCTAACTTCAGTTCCTTCGCATACGCATCCGAGTGGTAAATCCGCATAGTTTGTGCTATCGCAGAAGGCACTTTGGCGGCTGCAGTCAGTTTTATCATCTGATATGCCGCAGATGTTGGATTTATTGGTATGATACTGTTTAAAGTTTTGCCGGTTGTAGATATTCTGGTCGGTATTATGTGTATTGGCATTATATATCCCTGTATTATTCATGAATAGTCCTCCTGATTGATGCTTGTTTATTTGTTTTTTGTTTAGTTGATGTTTTAATTTGATTTTTATTTGCAGCTATCCTGAATATGTTGAATAGTTACTGTTATTTTTCATCCTAAGTATGAGTTTAGCATGTGCTGTGAGTAATTATTTTATGTATCTTATTTTTAATTGCGATTTCGGTTAGAGGCTTTTTTAATTAAAATTGTGGCAATCATAAATATAATTTACACCTTTGTACATAATAATGCTGACAGGAGGTGTCTATCAAATGATTCTAACAGAAAAAGAAACAAACGCTATTGAAGATTTAAAAACACAGGAACAGGCATGCATAGAGAAGTATACCAAATACAGCAATCAGGCAAAGGATCCGGTGCTTAAGGAGCTTTTTGAAGAAATAGCAAGGGATGAACAAAAGCATTTTGACTCTTTGGATCAGGTGATTAAGGGAAAGGTTCCGTCAGTTGACTGCAATGATTCTAAGGGAAAGAATTATAACCCTGCTGCAACATACGATTCGCTTGGCAATTCTGAGGACAAGAAAGCTGACTGTTATCTGGCTACAGACTGTATAGGAACAGAAAAGCTGGTATCCGGCGAGTACAATTCCGATGTATTTGTATTTGGAAATTCGGATATCAGAAAGCTATTGGCAGATATACAGATAGAAGAGCAGAATCACGCTGAGATGCTATGGAAGTACAAAACTGCAAATGGTATGGCATAGATAAAATATAAAACCATAGAATTTAGTACAAAGTGTAAAACAGGACTGCCTGAATATCGACAGTCCTGTTTTATAGGTTTAGTTGCCTGTTGGAATAAAAGGTCTGATTGCACCTGCAAGCTGAGAAACCGGCATACTCTGGAGCCATACACGGCCAGGTCCGGTGACAACGGTGTTGAATAATCCTTCACCGCCGAATACCACATTTTTGATACCTGGAACAGTCTGAATTTCGAGCTGGCAGCTTCCTGTCATAGCGGCTAAGTATCCGGTATCAATCACCAGCTGCTGACCGGGCGCAAGCTCGTATTCCTTTATGTGGCCGTCAAATTCTAAAAATGCCAATCCGTTTCCCGACAGACGCTGCATGATAAAGCCCTCACCGCCGAAGAAACCTGCTCCTATTCTTTTTTGGAAAAATACGGACAGCTCAACTCCGGAGGTTGAAGCAAGAAATGCTGATTTCTGGGCAATTATTTCCTGTCCCGGTGCAATCTGGAAGGGTCTGATGCATCCTGGAAAGCATGATGCAAATGCTATCATTCCAGGACCACCCATAGATGTGTAGCGATTTTGGAACATACTCTCACCTGAAAATGCACGGCCAAACATTTTGCCGATGCCTCCATTTGATGTAGTCTCCATCTTCATGTTTGGAGTCATCCATGACATGGCACCTTTTTCGGTAATCATAGTCTCGTTTGCCTCAAGGTTGCAGATCACAACCGGTAATGGCTCTCCCTCAATATTGTAGTTCATAAATATCCTCCTTTACTCAAAAAATGGTTTGTAGAAATTTTATATTTATAATTCTAACACAGTAATACGTCACTTGACAATATAATTCATAAATGTACACGAAAGCTTATAAATGAATACAAATTGCCTAATAAATGCACTTTAGGGATTGCGGTGTTCATATGATTTTGACTGAAACTATGTGGACAAAGTCACAGACAGACTTGTTTATTTTATAAATATGGTTTAAAATAATATGCAAATTGTTGGATAAAAATGGTAGTAAAACTATATGTCACATAAATTGTAACAAAATAATTATATCCAATTTATAACATGTAAATAACATATTTGAGGAGACAACATAATAATGAGATTTGTAATACAGCGTGTAAACCATGCAAAGTGCACTATAGATGGAAATATAACCGGCAGCATAGAAAAGGGACTGTGCGTTTTGATAGGCATAGCAGAGACAGACACTAAAGAGATTGCTGATAAAATGATCAAAAAGCTTATAAACATGAGAATTTTTGCCGATGAGAATGACAAGACAAATCTTTCGATAAATGATGTAGACGGAAAGCTATTGCTCATATCGCAGTTTACGCTTTATGCAAATTGTAAGAAAGGCAATCGTCCTTCATTTGTGGAGGCAGGAAGTCCTGATATGGCAAACGAGCTTTATGAATACTGCATCAGCGAGTGTGATAAGGCAGTTCCCGGAGTACAAAGAGGGGTGTTTGGAGCCGATATGAAGATAGAGCTTGAGAATGACGGGCCATTTACGATTGTACTGGATTCGGACAAGCTGTAAAAGATATAAGTATGAAAGGCATTTTTATGGAAAAATCATTAAAAAAGATATTATAATAAACAGGCTTCCTGTAGTTATATATTTTATCCTGATTTTTGCTGCTTTAATGGTGATAATAAGTGCAGTAGCTCCGATGAGTAATCATGAGCCAAAGACGACGGATACATATTCTGATTTTTCAACAGGGTGGTTAAATTGCGAGGAGTCTGAGGCTTCACTAGACCATTTATCCGGCACTACAGTAATCCATCGTACTATAACGGCAGCTGATTGTAATAAAACATTGTTTTTCTTTGCAAAAACATCAAATATCAAGGTGTTCATAGATGGGGTATGCCAATACAGGAACAAGCATTTCTGTTCACAGTTTTTTGGAAAGACACCCGGGGCTCTTTTTGTAAATGTACTTATCCCTGCAGAAAGTGATGGCAAGCTCTTGGAGATTGAAATTGAAAATCCATATAAAGATGACGACAGTGCAAAGCTTGATGAAATGTACATAGGCGATATTTCTGATATCATACAATTTCAACAACAAAAAAGATTCAATTCTTTCTGTATCAGCTTTATTATTATGGTACTGGGTGTTGTAATGCTTTTACTATTTATTCCTCTTACAAGGCAAAAGATAGTAGGCATTGAGTTTTTGAATCTTGGTGTTACAGCATTTGTATCAGGCTTATATCTTACAACAGACGGACGATATCTACAGCTTGTTTTTGGAGATGCCCATATATATCATGTGATAGCAGAAACAGCCCTGAGGCTTTCTATTCCACCGTTTTTAATATTTTTTAAGTCAGATGTATGACATCTATAGTAAACGTATAAGCACGATACTATGCGTAATTGGCGAGATAGCATTTGCAGGCTGCTTTATCGGTGAAAATAACCGAAATCATGGATTATCATGAGACACTTTTTCTGGTACATGTTGTATTTGCAATTTCTATGCTCTTTATTCTTGTTTCGACGATAAAGGGCATTGTAAAGGCACCTAAAAGAAAATATATATCACAATATAGGCTGTATTGTTTTAAGCTTTATGGCTATGACGGATATCATAATTCTATGGCGAGGCACTGGACGAGAAACAAGCTATTTTATCAGACTCGGCATATTGATATTCTTTTTCATGGAAATAGTCCAGATTATGAAAAAGTTCCTTGCCTCTTATCAGCGCAATATCAAAAATGAGTTGCTTAGCAGGCTTGCTTATCATGACGGATTAACTGACTTACTCAATCGTACCTCATATATGGAAAAGGTCAAGGAGCTTGAAGATGATGAAAACACATACATGCTGATTGCGATTTATGATGTAAACAATCTGAAAAAGGTAAATGATACGATGGGACATCAGAAGGGTGATGAGATGATAAAACGCGTTGCAGATGTGATGAGTGCTTCTCTTGGAAAATACGGACAGTGTTACCGAGTCGGTGGTGATGAATTCGTATTTATCTCGACAAAACCGGATATCGAGACCGTATTCATGAATGAAAGTAAAAAAATGATGGATAATCTCGGATGTATCACTGATGGAAATAATATAGTGCCTATCACAGCAGCCATGGGATATGCTGTGCAAAACGATAACAGCACAAAGGATATTAATGAGATAATCCGTGAGGCTGATTTAAGGATGTATGAGGAAAAACGCTCTATGAAGCATCGGAAGGCTTAGTACATTTCATCCAATCATCGATATTGCTGTTTTGAATAGCAGAAAACAGTCTCTTCTTGACACCCGGATTTTCCATATTGAGCTGTCTGACAAGCTGCTTTACATATTCGCGCCGTGTGTGGCCGTCGTAAGGGCATGGATTCTTGCACACCGGCAGATTGTATTTATTCTTAAAGCCCTTCACATCTGATTCACCGACGTACATAAGCGGACGGATGATGGCAAGTCCACTGCCGTCCAGCTGTGTAACAGGCGCGAATGAATAAAACTGTCCCTCATATAGCAGGGAAAGAAACATAGTCTCTATAATATCATCCATATGGTGTGCGTATGCTACTTTATTGCAGCCGACAGACAGCGCAAAATCATTCAAAGCTCCCTTTCTAAGCTTTGCACACCATGAGCAGGGACTAGCCTGATTCTTAGATTTCTCAAGAGATATTCTTCCAATATCAGTTTTCACCACATAAAACTCAACAGAGAGCTCATCGCACAGCGCCTTCACAGGTGTTAAATCAAAATCCTCATATCCCAGGTCAACCGCTATCGCTACAAGCTCAAAGGGCACAGGATAAAAGCTTCTGATGCCGGAAAGCGCATAGAGCAGCGTAAGAGAATCCTTTCCGCCTGAGACACCGATGGCGATTTTGTCATTTTCAGTTATCATATTGTAGTCGTCAAGGGCCTGACGGACCTTGCTGTATAATTTTTTTTGTAAATTTCATGGATAGGTATTATACTATAAATCTGTGTAAAAAAACAAAGCTCCGAACAGTTACCATTCATTTTTGGTTCGATAATAATTGACGAACACGCCCGTTGCCCATCGTTCGATAATGTGTTATACTTGTGCCATACAATGTAGACATAAGGAGAAGCGTTGAAATGAACAAAGGCAAAATTCGTACAAGGAGACTCACAATCCGCGCGAAGATCCTGATTCCGTCAATCATAATCGTTGTACTCGTCTGTGGTTTGATGGGATACAATTCCTACACGCGTTTTGAGAAAAGCATGGTGAGGATGGGCGTTGAGGAAGCAGACATGGCGGCAACGATCGTTGCGGATTCGCTGGATGCCAATCTGGTATACAAAGTGACGGTAGGATCGGAAGGTACGCAGGTCTATCAGAATCTGCAAGGAGATCTCAGAAAAAAGCAAAAAGCATGCGGAATTGCTTTTTTATACACATTGTATACGGACGGAAAGAAAGTGTATTATGGTGTGGATTCGGACGAGGATGCGGCAAAAGTCGGTGATGAATTTGCGGATTCATACGCGGAACTGGAGCCGGTGTTCGGTGGAAAGGAATACATTCAGGATTACATCGACCATACAGAAGACGGAGATCTGATTACGGTATACAAGCCTATTGAGGACAATGCAGGCAAGGTTGTTGCAATACTTGGATGCGATTATGATGCGTCATCGATTGCAGCAGAATTACATAAGGCAGTTGTCCAGACGTTACAGATTGGAGGCATCTGTCTGATTCTGGCAATCCTGATTCTGACGATTATCGTTAGCAGGATTACAAAGGGACTGATGCAGGTAAATGCGAAGATTTATGATCTGGTACATAATGAGGGTGATCTGACTCAGAAACTGGATGTCAGAAGCGGGGACGAGCTGGAACTGATTGCGGGCAATGTGAATGAGTTGTTAGCGTATATCCGCAAGATTATGATCGGAATTTCGTCCGGATCCATGCGGCTTATGTCTACTTCCCGCAAAATGGTGGATCATCTGAGCTCTGCGGATGAAAGCATTACTGATGTGTCGGCAACGATGCAGGAGATGAGTGCGGCGATGGAGGAAACGACTTCTTCACTCAATCAGATTACGGAGGCGATTGACGAAATCTATTCATCGGTAGAGCGTATTGCAGGCAATGCGGATGCCGGAAAAGTCTCTTCTCAGGAGATGGAGAGCCGTGCTTCCGGGGCGAATGATGCAGCAGAGGAGGGGCAGAAGAAAGCAAACATTGAGACCGAGAAGATGGCGGCTTCTTTAAATGAGAAGATTGCAAAGTCCAAATCGGTGGAACAGATCGAGATTCTGACTTCTAACATTATCGAGATTACGGAGCAGACCAATCTTCTTGCACTGAATGCAAGTATTGAAGCGGCACGCGCAGGGGAAGCAGGACGCGGCTTTGCGGTGGTTGCGGATGAGATTGGAAAGCTGGCAGGTAATTCTGCGGATGCCGCAGCAAGAATCCGCCAGGTGAATGCAGAGGTCATTCAGGCAGTGGATGAACTGGCAGAGGGATCGCAGCAGATGATCGAATTTGTCCGCAATTCCACAGAGGAAGGCTTCGGAGGTCTTGTTGCAACGAGTGAAAATTATGCGACCGATGCGAATGCGATGCGTGCGATGATGGAGCAGTTCGCGCAGACTGCGGAAGAACTTCGCAGCACGATGGATGGCATCCGTGAATCCATTTCCGCGGTCAACATTGCCGTGGAAGAGAGTGCCAAGGGCATTGTGGGAGTTTCCGAGTCTTCCGTACAGCTTACCGGTAACGTCAATGATATCCAAAGCGAGGCATCCGACAACAATGGCATCGCAGAGGAGCTGGCAACGGAAGTCGGCAAATTCAAGCTTGAGTAGAGCTTATATAAAGATGGGGAACTAAACCAATTCCCGAATAGAAAAATCGTTCAGACCGTGAGTTTGAGCGATTTTTTGTTTAAGCAAAGGATCTTTTGTCGAATTGTTTTATGATAGCCATTAAAAGCACCTCCTTTGAACAAAAATTCGAGTTGCGAGGGCAGACTTTGGGACTCGTAATGTGTTAAGCTAGAGCCAACACAAGAAAGTAAGAAGATAAGAAAACAAACATAGCAAAAAACAAAGACCCATTGTTACTTCTTTAAGCGAAATATTTGACATCGCCATAGGAAAATAGTATATTTGAATTACAAGTAATTTCTACTTATGGTAGATTAAAGATATCAGGTATTAAAGAAGTAACGTTAAAAAACGTTATTTTTTTACAAGGACACTAGTTACACATTACATATCTTTATAAAAAAGGAGAGAAATATGAATAACGGAACAAATAACTTTCAGAATTTTATCGGAATTTCTTCCTTGCAGAAGACTCTTAGGAATGCTCTCATTCCAACCGAAACAACACAGCAATTTATTGTTAAAAATGGAATAATTAAAGAAGATGAACTCAGAGGAGAAAATCGTCAGATACTTAAAGATATCATGGATGATTATTACAGAGGTTTCATTTCAGAAACTTTATCGTCAATTGATGATATTGACTGGACTTCTTTATTTGAGAAAATGGAAATTCAGTTAAAAAATGGAGATAATAAAGACACTCTTATAAAAGAACAGGCTGAAAAACGTAAGGCAATCTATAAAAAATTTGCAGATGATGATAGATTTAAAAATATGTTCAGTGCAAAATTAATCTCAGATATTCTTCCTGAATTTGTTATTCATAACAATAATTATTCTGCATCAGAAAAGGAAGAAAAAACACAGGTAATTAAATTATTTTCCAGATTTGCAACGTCATTCAAGGACTATTTTAAAAACAGGGCTAATTGTTTTTCGGCTGATGATATATCTTCATCTTCTTGTCATAGAATAGTTAATGATAATGCAGAGATATTTTTTAGTAATGCATTGGTGTATAGGAGAATTGTAAAAAATCTTTCAAATGATGATATAAATAAAATATCCGGAGATATGAAGGATTCATTAGAGGAAATGTCTCTGGAGGAAATTTATTCTTATGAAAAATATGGGGAATTTATTACACAGGAAGGTATATCTTTTTATAATGATATATGCGGTAAAGTAAATTTATTTATGAATTTATATTGCCAGAAAAATAAAGAAAACAAAAATCTCTATAAGCTGCGAAAGCTTCATAAACAGATACTGTGCATAGCAGATACTTCTTATGAGGTGCCGTATAAATTTGAATCAGATGAAGAGGTTTATCAATCAGTGAATGGATTTTTGGACAATATTAGTTCAAAACATATCGTTGAAAGATTGCGTAAGATTGGAGACAACTATAACGGCTACAATCTTGATAAGATTTATATTGTTAGTAAATTCTATGAATCAGTTTCACAAAAGACATATAGAGATTGGGAAACAATAAATACTGCATTAGAAATTCATTACAACAATATATTACCCGGAAATGGTAAATCTAAAGCTGACAAGGTAAAAAAATTCGGTAAAGAATGATCTGCAAAAAAGCATTACTGAAATCAATGAGCTTGTTAGCAATTATAAATTATGTCCGGATGATAATATTAAAGCAGAGACATATATACATGAAATATCACATATATTGAATAATTTTGAAGCACAGGAGCTTAAGTATAATCCTGAAATTCATCTGGTGGAAAGTGAATTGAAAGCATCTGAATTAAAAAATGTTCTCGATGTAATAATGAATGCTTTTCATTGGTGTTCGGTTTTTATGACAGAGGAGCTGGTAGATAAAGATAATAATTTTTATGCGGAGTTAGAAGAGATATATGACGAAATATATCCGGTAATTTCATTGTATAATCTTGTGCGTAATTATGTAACGCAGAAGCCAATATAGTACCAAAAAATTAAATTGAATTTTGGTATTCCTACACTAGCGGATGGATGGAGTAAAAGTAAAGAATATAGTAATAATGCAATTATTCTCATGCGTGATAATTTGTACTATTTAGGAATATTTAATGCAAAAAATAAGCCTGACAAAAAGATAATTGAAGGTAATACATCAGAAAATAAAGGGGATTATAAGAAGATGATTTATAATCTTCTGCCAGGACCAAATAAATGATCCCCAAGGTATTCCTCTCTTCAAAAACCGGAGTGGAAACATATAAGCCGTCTGCCTATATATTGGAAGGCTATAAACAAAACAAGCATCTTAAATCCTCTAAGGATTTTGATATAACGTTTTGTCGTGATTTGATTGATTATTTTAAGAACTGTATAGCAATACATCCTGAATGGAAGAATTTTGGCTTTGATTTTTCTGACACCTCCACATATGAAGATATCAGCGGATTTTACAGAGAAGTCGAATTGCAAGGTTATAAAATCGACTGGAAATATATCAGCGAAAAGGATATTGATTTGTTGCAGGAAAAAGGACAGTTATATTTATTCCAAATATATAACAAAGATTTTTCCAAGAAAAGTACTGGAAATGATAATCTTCATACTATGTATTTGAAGAATTTGTTTAGTGAAGAGAATTTAAAGGATATTGTACTGAAATTAAACGGTGAGGCGGAAATCTTCTTTAGAAAATCAAGCATAAAGAATCCTATAATTCATAAAAAAGGCTCTATTCTTGTAAATAGAACATATGAAGCAGAGGAAAAAGATCAATTTGGAAATATCCAGATAGTCAGGAAAACCATACCGGAAAATATATATCAGGAGCTTTATAAATATTTCAATGATAAAAGTGATAAAGAACTTTCGGATGAAGCAGCTAAGCTTAAGAATGTAGTAGGTCATCATGAGGCTGCTACAAACATAGTAAAAGATTATAGATATACATATGATAAATATTTTCTTCATATGCCTATTACAATCAATTTTAAAGCCAATAAGACAAGCTTTATTAATGACAGAATATTACAATATATTGCTAAAGAAAAGGATTTGCATGTAATAGGCATTGATCGTGGTGAAAGAAACCTGATATATGTTTCAGTAATTGATACTTGTGGAAATATTGTTGAACAAAAATCGTTTAACATTGTTAATGGATATGATTATCAGATTAAGCTCAAGCAGCAGGAGGGGGCGCGACAAATCGCACGAAAAGAATGGAAAGAAATTGGCAAAATAAAAGAAATTAAAGAAGGCTATTTATCTCTTGTAATTCATGAAATTTCAAAGATGGTTATTAAATATAATGCCATAATTGCAATGGAGGATTTAAGCTACGGATTTAAAAAAGGTCGTTTCAAGGTTGAGCGACAGGTTTACCAGAAATTTGAGACAATGCTTATCAACAAACTCAACTATCTGGTATTTAAAGATATATCCATAACTGAAAACGGTGGTCTTCTAAAGGGATACCAGCTTACATATATTCCAGATAAACTGAAAAATGTGGGTCATCAATGTGGCTGTATATTTTATGTACCTGCTGCCTATACATCAAAAATAGATCCTACAACCGGATTTGTAAATATATTCAAATTTAAAGATTTAACAGTTGATGCGAAGAGAGAATTTATGAAAAAAATTTGACAGTATCAGATATGATTCAGATAAAAATCTGTTTTGTTTTACATTTGATTATAATAACTTTATTACGCAAAATACTGTTATGTCAAAGTCAAGCTGGAGTGTATATACGTACGGAGTTAGGATAAAAAAGAAGATTTGTCAATGGCAGGTTCTCAAATGAATCGGATACAATTGATATAACAAAAGATATGGAAAAACCCTCGAAATGACAGATATAAATTGGAGAGATGGTCATGATCTGAGACAGGATATTATTGATTATGAAATCGTACAACACATATTTGAGATTTTCAAATTGACTGTACAAATGAGAAACAGTTTAAGTGAATTAGAAGACAGGGATTATGACCGTTTGATTTCTCCGGTGCTCAATGAAAATAATATATTTTATGATTCAGCTAAAGCAGGAGATGCGTTACCTAAAGACGCAGATGCTAATGGTGCATATTGTATAGCTCTAAAAGGCTTGTATGAAATCAAACAAATTACAGAGAATTGGAAAGAAGACGGTAAGTTTTCAAGAGATAAACTTAAAATTTCCAATAAGGACTGGTTTGACTTTATTCAAAATAAAAGGTATTTATAATGGATGATTTGATAATTATTTCAAATTTAAATGATTTCATTTTTTGTCCGGCTTCCATATATTTCCATAAATTATATGGAAGCGAGGACACAATTATGTATCAATCAAAAGCTCAGCTTGATGGAACCAAGGCACTGAAAAAAGTAGACAAGTGGACATATTCAACACGAAAAAAATATACTAATGGCGATAGAATGTATATTCAGAAATACTATAAATTTTTTATGAAGGATAGGGCGGGAGAGGTTCCAGGTTATTTGAGATTGACAACAGTAAAAGAATTGTTGATAATATAATTAACAATTTGACGAACACATTTGAAAAACGATTTTCACAATCAGATAGTGTATATATTTTCAAAATGTCAATCAAGTCTGTGAAGTTCT
>ENA-OQEL01000028-OQEL01000028.1-human-gut-metagenome-genome-assembly--contig:-NODE-28-length-57835-cov-4.208966_pt1 | contig 57835 bp, 52 predicted proteins | sample MGYA00242796_ERZ504637 | MGnify/ENA primary metagenome ERZ504637 (study PRJEB26092, sample SAMD00036306) | human gut metagenome | host: Homo sapiens | study: EMG produced TPA metagenomics assembly of... | reverse complement strand
ATTTTCAAATTTTCTTTTAACTTTTTATTTTTACATGATATTTCTTTCTACACATGGTATAATCTTTAAAAAGAAAGAAAATTTATATTTTATCAATTATTTTTCTTTCAATTTATACGTGAAACTTACCGCAGGAAAATAAAACAGACCGACATTAGAAACCGATCAGGTGAAAGGAGGATGTCATATGTTACACAGCACACAGACAACGAAAAAACACACAGGAAATTTGATTCTGAGATTCGGAATGGCAGGCCTCCTGGCGGCCGGATTATTTTTTTCCGCTCCGTATTCGGCAGCAGCCGAGACAGTTCCAAGTGCAGAAAATACAGACGCCGGTGAAATTACCATTCACTTCACCCATTACGATGCACAGGACCTGGAATTCTATCTGAACACCGATCAGGCGGCTCTTGCTTTTACCGATGCTGCCCTGACATTTCAGGATTCCACAATGGATGCACCGGTCACCATGTCATATCTTTCCGATGATGGTTCCTATGTCCTGTATCAGAACAGCGAACCGGTCGAGGAAGTAAACGGAACGTTCTCCGTATCGATGGTTACGGAACCTGGCTACACACTGGATATGGATCAGATTTCCTTCTATGTTAATGGACAGGCCGTTTCCAATGGCGGTTCCGTTGTGATTACGGATTCTTCGGCGGCGATGACTTCTCTTGTTTACTGTACCGCAATCCCGGAAACACCGGCAACTGACCCGGAGCCATCTCTTCCGGAAGAGCCATCTGCACCGGAAGTTCCGGAAGAACCGGCCGCTCCAGAACCATCCGTTCCGGAACAGCCATCCGCACCGGCAGAAACCCCGACCGTGGTACAGCCATCTGCTTCGGAACAGCCGGCACAGGAAAATATTCTTCCGGAAACCACAGCTCCTGCATCCAAAACCGCACCGGAACAGGTTCCTGCATCCGAACCGATCGCAGCAGAACCGATTGCCAGCGCAGTTGTTACAGAAGACGAAGAAGTTGATCTTTCCACCATCCACCCGGAAGTTACCGCATCCGCTGTTACTTCTTCCAGCCAGCTTCCAGCCGCAACGCAGATTGTACCATCTGTCAGAACAACAGACCCGGATGCACAGATTATTACTTCGGAAACTGCAGCTCTTGAAAATGCCGCACAGACCGAGAATACACAGACTGCACACACAGGAATCGGCTCCTGGTTCCATCAGCGAACAAATCAGATCCTCGCAGTCATGATCGCTGTGATCCTGCTTCTGATCCTGATCGAATCACTTCTGGCACTAAAGGATTCCATGAATCAGAAAAGATCGCATCGCTTCTATTAAAAAGTAAGGTCCATAATAAAAAAGTAAGCATACAAAAAGGAAGGAACGTATCTCATGAAACATGGGATACGTTCCTTCTCTTATATTATTTTTTATCCTCTTTTTTTCGCAGCCGCTTTCTGAATCTCACAGAAATCGTGCAGCGCCTGACGGCCGATTTTTACAATTTTACGGATGTTGATGGAATTTGTTCCTCCCTGACGCGGCTTGAAGCTGATCGGGATGAAACGGATTTTCCGGTGAAAATACGCTCCGAAGGCAGTCATCAGTGCGTTCGGCAGATTGTAGTTTTCCGGCATCAGCGGCAGATACTCGGCCACGTAGTCTGTTTTCATCAGACGGAACGGGGCATTTGCATCCGGCACGGATACGTGGAAATAGGTCCAGAGCACCGCGCACAGCACTTTTTCCACGACAGCGCGGGAAAAGCCGTCGCCGCGGCTTGTGCGGTTTCCGAAAATGGCGTCGTAGCCCTCGCGGATCTGCCAGAACTTTTCGAACTCCGCCGGATCGGTCTGACCGTCGGAATCGGTCTGGAAGATATAGTCCGCACCGTTTTCAAGTGCATAGCGGTAGCCGTACAGAACGGTGGAACCGTGGCCGCCGTTTGGCTTCGTCAGCACGGTGAGCAACGGGCGGGTTTCGCACTCTGCTGAAGCAATTTCATACGTATCGTCGCGGCTTCCGTCGTTGATGATCACAAGACGGGACGCACCGCCGCCGTTATGCTTCTCCACGACGGGACACCATTCCTCGATCGTTCTTTTGATATTTTCCGACTCATTATAGGCTGGTATTACAATATATAAGGTATCCATTGGTATTCTCCTTGCATTTCCTTCCATCCATTATACAGGATTTCTTTTCATTGCGAAAGATGCTCTCATGGAGAAAATTTCCCAGTACCGTTCGTTTGTTATTCTTCCCACAGTTTCTGCGGATAACGGCCCTCGTCTTTTAATTTCTGCAGTGCTGCCATGACATTTTCTTTGTCTTCTTTGTACGTTACGCCGTACCAGTTATCATAGGAGCGGAGTACGGTGACTTCCGCTTTTTTCTCCTGCAGCAGTTCATCGACAATGAACGGCAGGAAGTATTCGCCTTTTAACGGGTTAGTTTTGTATACATCCTCGAGGAACGGCAGGAAGCGGCGTTTCAGCTCAATCAGGATACTCGGTGTGAAGCCCCAGAGGTTCATGGAAACGATCGTTCCCTGCGGCAGTCCGGTCCAGGTTGCGCCGTCATCCTCGGTGTATTCGGCCTGTCCGCCGTGGTTTTCGATTCTTGTGCGCTCATGAATGCCGACAAGGTGGTTCTGGTCGTCTGCGGTGCAGATACCGCGGGCTACGTGGCCATTGTCGGTCAGGGTTTTGTACAGGTCGTAGGCAACCATCGCGTACTGATAGGTCGCGCCGTCCTGCTCGGTTGTCAGCTGGCGGTAGATCTCCTCGAATGCCGTTCTTCCATAATAATCATCGGAATTGATGACGGCGAACGGTGCGCCGTCGATGGCTTCTGCCGCACAGAGAATCGCATGACCGGTTCCCCACGGTTTGACGCGGCCTTCCGGCACTTCGTAGCCTTTCGGGAGAACGTCGAGTTCCTGGTAAGCATACTCTACATCCATGTATTTCTCAATTCGCTTGCCGATGCCCTCGCGGAATGCCTCGTCGATGGCTTTTTTGATGATAAAGATGACTTTCTCAAAGCCTGCCTGTTTTGCATCATAAATGGAAAAGTCGATAATCATATTTCCGTACGGGTCAACCGGATCAATCTGTTTTAATCCGCCGTAACGGCTTCCCATTCCTGCTGCCATGATGACTAATACTGGTTTTTTGCTCATGATGTTCTCTCCTTTTTATTCTCCAAAATAAGCTTTTAATCTCTCCGCAAAGTCTGCCGGGATTTCTCTTTCAAATGGAAATGGTTCTGCATCCGCCAGATACTCGGCGATTTCGCCCAGGACACCGGCGCTCCGGTTCAGTGACCAGGCGGAGATCCAGTCGATCGTATCGTGGCAGGTGTGCATGCCGAAACCATCGCGGTTCAGCGTCATCGCCGGGATGCCCTTCCATGCGAAGGTGTTGGAATCGCTGCTCCAGATGTTGTTGATGAGCGATACGCCTTTGTCCGCCTGTTTTAAGTGCTCCATGATCGCGTCGCATGCCTCTTTCGTTGCTGCCACGCCAAGCACGGTTCCGCCGATGGCCTGTCCGGCGAGGTCGACGTTCATGTTGAAGCGGTGCTGCGTCAGCTCGGCTTCATGCGCTTTCACATACGCCCGGCTTCCGCAGAGACCCAGCTCCTCCGCGCCGAACCAGATGCATTCCAGTGTCCGTTTCGGGCGGTTTTCGGCGAAGTAGTGTGCCAGCTCCATGATGATCGCTGCGCCCGCCATGTTGTCGTATGCACCAGGTCCCTGCGGAACGGAATCGTAATGAGCCGTCAGCGTCAGGATTTCCTCTGGCTGCTCGGTTCCCGGGATGCGCAGGATGATATTTTTCGACGTTCTCCTGATTTTTTTCTGCTGTAAAACGAGGCGTGCACGGCTCGCTCCCCGTTCTACCAGTTCCATCGCATCAAGATAATGAATGACGGCGCACGGCAGTTTCGGATTTTTTACGCCGCGCAGGGTGCGGTAGTCCGGCAGGCGGTCCTCGTCTTTGTCCAGCGGCGTTCCGGTCAGGATCAGAAATCCGACGGCTCCTGCTTTTTCCAGTTTTTCATAGTTTTCTGCATTGGCACCGCCGTTGATCAGGACGATTTTCCCTTCTGCATGGGAAAGGCTGACCGGGTCGCCGTTTTCTACGTAGAGGAATGGTGCCTCCATGCCTTCCGGAGCGGTATTGGCTGCCGCGAAGCAGCCGCGGACGGTGTATGTTTTCTCATATGGCTCTGTGACCGTAAAGACAGCTTCGTCAACCTGCCATGTCTCAATCTCGAACGGCTCGCGGCGGATCTGCAATTCGCCCTGCCCCCATTTTTCTGCGATTTCAGAAAGTTCTTTTTCGATCCGGCAGGCTGCTTTTTCTTCGCCTTTCGTTCCGGCTTCGCGGATGTAGTTAAACTGGCTGACGAACGCATACTGCCGCTGGCCGCTGATGGTATTTGCTTTCATAATAATGTTATGTCCTTTTCTTTTCGTTTTTTTATTTTCTTAAAGTTCTTCCAGTACCGCTCTCGCGCTGCGCACGGCTTTAACATCGGTGCGGTAGAGGGTGTATTCGCTTAAGGATGGAAGTCCCATGTTCACATTTTCTTTCCGATACTGCATCGGGCTCGCCAGTTCGATTTTTCCGGACATGTGGTAGGCGGTCACGCCGGTTTTCAGATACAGCTCGCGGATCGCATCCGCGCAAATACCGCCGCCCGCCTGAATACGGATGCGTCCCGCCGCCTGGCGCTGCAGTTCGGCGAGAAGCTCTGCTCCTTTTTACCGCACTGTTCTGCTGACCGGAGGTGAGAATGGTGTTCATACCGAGCGATACCGCCTGCTCAAGCGCTTCTTTCGGATCGCGGCAGACATCGAACGCGCGGTGCAGCGTCACAGACATGCCGTTTGCCGCCTCCATCAGCTGTTCCATCGCTGTCATATTCATTGTTCCATCCTCTTTCAGCACGCCGATCACAACGCCCTCTGCACCGAGTTCGCGATACATCGCAACTTCCTCGCAAATTTCTTCTAATTCATATGGGGTGTAGCAGAAATCCCCGAACCGCGGGCGGATCAGTGCATGAATCGGAATGGTTGTCTGTCTGCGGATCACCTCAAACAGCTTCGAACCCGGAGTTGTTCCGCCGATCACCAGATTCTGACACAGCTCCAGCCGGCTTGCCCCGCCTTTTGCCGCCGCAAGCGCCGACTCCGCCGAGTCCACACAGACTTCCAGGATATAATCGTTCATAAAATTCCCTCTGTTTTCGTAAGTTTTCTTTCTCTATCATACCCTATTTAGGGCGATTAGGAAAGAGCTTCTTTGGTTCACTTTCGTTCACTTCTGCTTCTGATGCAGATATTTTTCTCTCGTTGCCATGCCGCCGCGAATGTGGCGTTCAGACTTGTTCACATCCAGAATTTTCCTCGCCTCTGCCGCCAGACCCGGATTCACCTGTACCAGACGTGATGTCAGATCCTTATGCACGGTACTTTTGCTCACTCCGAATTTTTTCGCCGTCTGCCGTACGGTCGCTTTCGTCTCAATCATGTAAATTGCTGTCTCCACAGCACGCTCTTCGATATAGTCCCTCACAAAAAGCCTCCGAAGACGCTGTTTTTACAGTGTATTCGGAGGCTTTGATGGGTATGTCTTCTATTTTATTATTTGTAATATACCCATACCGCTTTTGTCTGTTCCAGCACCTGATCGATATCCCAGGTTTTTTCGGAATTTTTTCTGCTGTTTGGGTCGTTGATTTTCAGTCTGCCATTCTGCAATCCGGTAAGAACGATAAAATGACCGTTGCTGGTAAACTCCCCGGGTCCCATCAGGGCAATGATGGGGTTTCCGGCCTGCAGGTTGTTTTCCACCCGTTCCCGTTCCACAGGGATTTCTTTGCTGGAAAGGCCGATCTGCCGGGCTCCTTCCAGCATCAGAGACCAGGCGGTTCCGCTGCCGTCTACGGCATAGCCGTTCTGTGAGGCAAAATCGGCGACCCAGCGCGGATTTTTTGTGATATCGCCAGTCATGAAAATGGCAACCATGGAAAGTGCTGTCGGTCCGCAGCCGCTTAATCCCATCACTTCACCGGCATATCGGTGATAGCCCCATCTCTGATCCCACTGCAAGAGAAGCGGAACCTCCGATGCGGATGACAGGTCGCTCAGGTCAATCTCCGGCTCCTCCTCTTTTTTCAACGGATATTCTTCGACGAACGTCTCCGTCTCATTGTTTCTCTCGTAAAGCGACAACAGCTCCTCCGGGTACTGATCCATTGAAATGCCGTTTGCTTTCGCATACCGTTGGATCGGATTCTGCCGGAAGCGCCGCACACCGCCCAAAAACAGAAGACAGCCGAACAGCAATAGCAGCCCGCGGATCCGCCATACCTTTCTTTTTCGTCTCCGTGCTCTTTCTCTTCTTTGTATTATCCTTCTTTGTGTCATTCTTTTTTGTTCTGCTATCTCTTGCCATTCCAGTGTATTGTTTTCACGGATCATGAAAAATCCCCCTCCCGATCTTATGGTGTACTCCCAAAATCTTTCTGTGCCTGATTTTGTGAGATGATTGAGAGTACATTCTTCCTTTTCATCATAACAAATTTCCGATTTTTCTTTTTGTATATTTTCCGAAGAAAAACTGCTTTTTTTCCGTCTGCTTTCTTAAGATTTTTTGTATCTGTGCAAAGCCATGCGAAACGGAAGCAAAACCGCAAGCAGGAAAAAGATGGCAAATTCCGGAAATATCATTGAGAAAAAAGTTCAAAAATGGTAAAATAGGAAAAACAACATCTTTAAGCGGAGGATAAAACAAAATGAAAAAACTGAAAGTAAAAAAAGGCAGCACCTGTATGGCTTGTCTTGCCTGTGTGGGAGCATGTTCTGAGGCATTTTATAAGGTATTTGATCCGGACAAGGCATGTCTGCAGATCGTAGAGAAAAAGTCTGTTCGCCCGATCGCCTGTCCGCAGTGCGGTAAATGTGCCGAGGCCTGTCCGGAAGGCGCCATCACCCAGAACCCGAAGGGCGTTTACATGATCAACAAGAAAAATGTACGGGATGCGGAGCCTGTGCGAAGGCCTGTCCATTTGGCCTGATCGTAAAAACCGAGGGAAATCCGGCTTCCAAATGTATCGCCTGCGGTATCTGCGCGAAAGCCTGCCCGATGGATGTACTGGAAGTTGTGGACGAATAATGATCCGAACTCTTAGATACCGCCAGGATCTCATGTAAGCACAGATCCTGACTCATTGCTCACATAAACATAAAAATGCACTGTGGAACGTCGTCGGACAATTCCACAGTGCATTTTTTCTGTTAAACGAAAAAACAATTGATTCCCGCTCGCCGCTTGGCAGAATGATCGATGCCCGTTTCCGCAGACAGCATTCCGACAAAAAGGGACAAAATTTACAATTTTACTCCCGCGCCAGCAGAACCATCGATTTTGCCGGAAGCATCATGCTTTCTTTCATCTCTGCTCCATCCTCTGCACAGCGTTTTCCATCGCAGAGCAGTTTCCAGTTTCCTTCCGGGAGTTTCTGCAAAGCTTCTTTTTCCCATGGATTGTAGAAGACGCAGACTGCGCGGCCATTCGGGTATTCCAGTTCGTAACCTGCGATCTGGTTTTCACGGAAAAATGTCTTTTTACAGTCCGGCTCGCACGTTCCGTATGCCTGAAATTTTCGGCGCAGAGCGAGAAGACCACGGTAATAGTCCACCAGCTCTTCCTGCTCTAAGGCGCGTGTCCAGTCAATTTTGTTGAGCTGCCACGACGATTTGAAGCTGTTTCCTTCGCCATGCTTCGTGCGCGCAAATTCCTCACCCGCCTGGAAAAACGGCATTCCCTTGCAGGTCATCACAATGCCCGCCGCCAGACGGTTCATCGAAAGCGTCCGCTCATCCATCTTGTCAAAATCCGGCTCCGCATCCTCCTTCCGCTTCGGATCGGACAGTTTTAATTTATCCCACAGTGTATAATTATCATGTGCCGACACATACGGAATCAGCTGGCTCGCATTGCGCGGCTCGTAGGCTCCTTTTCCGTCCATCCAGCCATCTGTCGCAGAAAGTATTCCTGCGGAAAGACGCTCTTTTCCATTGACATAGCCTCCCTCTGCGGCAATAAAAACGCTTCCCTTGATCGAATCTCTCGTATCGTCGCAGAACATGGAAATGCCATCCATCAGCCTTCCGATATTCTGTTTATCCGACGGAAAATATCCCTCCTGCATTGCGCTTGCCGCTGCTTTCCACGGTTCACCGTAAACCAGAATCTCCTCGCCGCGCGGCATCCGGTTCAGAGCTGTGCGGATCGCATTCATGGTCTCCGTGTCATGCAGTGCCATCAGATCGAAGCGGAAACCGTCGATATGATATTCCTTCGCCCAGTAACAAACCGAGTGAACCATAAAGCGGCGGAACATCTCCCTTTCACTTGCCGTCTCGTTTCCACAGTCGGAGCCATTGGAAATCGTGCCATCCTCCCATTCACGGTAATAATAATAAGGAACTGTTTTCTGAAGCGGCGAATCGAGATTGTACGTATGATTGTATACCACATCCATAATCACACCGATGCCGGCCTTATGCAGCGCCTGAACCATTTCCTTCATTTCCCGGATACGTACCTCCCCGTGGAACGGATCGGTTGCATAGGATCCCTCCGGCACATTGTACTGCACCGGGTCATATCCCCAGTTGAACGCTTCCGCATCATCTTCCGGCACACTGCCAAAATCGAAAACAGGAAGCAGATGCACATGAGAAATGCCAAGCGATTTCAGGTAATCGAACCCCGTCGCATGAATCCCGTCGCCGTTCAGCGTCGTGCCTTCTTCCGTAAACGCCAGAAACTTTCCACGGTGTTTATCCGAAATACCGGAATGCGGATCACTCGAAAAATCTTTCACATGAAGCTCATACACACAACGATCCTCCGGCCGGATTTCCGGTCTTTCATCCTGCTCCCAGCCTGCCGGGTCCGTCTCTGCAAGATTCACCACCATGCTCCGCTCCGAATCAATACCGGAAGCCACGCCGTACGGATCTGTCGTATCAAAGACACCATCCGAGTGCAGGATATGATACGTATAATACGTTCCATACCAGGCTCCCTGCATTGCACAGCTCCAGACACCCTTTTCGCCGCGCGTCATCGCAATCGAGGCTATTTTTCGGTCCCCGCGCTCACGGCTGCTGCCGCAGGAAAACAGTTCCAGTGAAACCTCCATTACTGTCGGCGCCCAGAGCTTCCACTCTGTCACAAACTGCTCATCCTTTTTCGGCATCTGCCAGTTTTCATCACATTCCCTGCTCTTTCTCACCGAGACACCGAGGTCATCTCCTTCGTACGTAAAGTTTTCCACAAATTCTTCCGATTCAAAAAAGCTTTTCCACTCCGCCGGCGTTCTTTTCACCACCGCATTCATCTTCTTTCCCTCCATTTCTTTGTAAACCCGCAGAATCTCTCCGACACTCCACGCCTGCGCATAGCAGCCCTTCGACATCACCGGCGCCGCACCATCATAAATCTCCGCCAGATGAAACAGACATCCTTCCTGCATCCAGCTCGCAAGACGGTCCAGTCCGCGGCGCACTTCCTGTTTTCCCTCCTTCGGGAAATAGTTCAGCACCGCACGGAAATACGCCCCAAGCGGAAATCCCCAGACTGTCCCCTGATGATATGCCCTGTCACGCTCCGGCTGGCTTCCGCCGATCCATGGATGAAACGCCGGATCCTCCATCTCCAATGACCGCAGTCCTGCTGTCGTATACAGCTTTTCTTTGACCGCCTGTAAGATCCGCTGCCCCTGCTTCTGACTCACCATCTGAAACGGAAGCGCCAGCACAAAGACCTGATTGCATCGGAACTGCTTCTCTTCATACGTGCCGTTCAGCACATCCTTCAGATATCCTTCCTCTTCCATCCAGAACTTTTCGAGAAAACTCTTCTTCACCTGCCCCGCAAGCTTCCCATACACCGATCCATCCTTTCCGACAAACGGCGCCAGCTCTTCCAGAATCCTCAGACCATTATACCAGTACGCATTAATCTCCACCGGCTTCCCGTGACGCGGTGTCGGCAGCTCCTTGTCAATCCGCACATCCATCCACGTCACCTGTTCCAGACCGCCCCCGGCCATAATCAGCCCGTCACTGTCCATTTTAATATGGAAATCCGTTCCCTTCTGATACCAGAACACAATATCCTCCATCACCGGAAACGCCTCGCACACAAACTCCAGATCTCCTGTTTCAAGGTAATACTCATACACCACATCCAAAAACAAAAGGGCCGCATCCACCGTATTATACATCGGAAGCGCATCCCCCTCCGGAAACAGGTTCGGCATCAGTCCTTCTTTTGTATATGCCATAAAAGTCCGAAGAATGCTCTTACACTCCTCATACTCCCCAATTGCCAGCGTGCACCCCGGCAGCGAAATCATCGTATCCCGCCCCCAGTCCGCAAAATAAGGAAAACCAGCCATAATACTCTTCCCACCTGTCGATGCCCGTTCCGTAATATACTGACTCGCACTCACCGCCAGCCGCTTTCCCACCGGATCAGAAATCCCGGACTTTTCCGCAATCGCCTCCTGCCGCTTCTCTTCCCCTTCTATCCACAGCGCAATCCTTTCCTCATCCCACTTATCCACATCATCCGCGAGACTATACACAACAAAAAAGACCTGCTCCCTGCCGTCTCCCGTCATCTCAAACCGAATCCGGTGATTCACGACAGCACTTCCGATGCCATCTCTTCCATCCCGCGCATCCTGCTCAAAAAACAAATCCCTCCAGATCCTCTCCTTCTCCATCTGAAGCTCCCCATTCGTTCCATAAGAAAGAATCACACCATTACTCGCAATGCACTTCCGGTCCACCGCAAAATTCTGCCCCTCCTGCAGCTGCTCTCCCTTCGCCGCAAACCGCATCACCGGCCGAACCGAAAAAAGCTCCCCTTCTTCCCACTTCTCACCCGATACCGGACAAGAACCGTATTCTCCCCCTGAACCATCCCAATCGTCTTCTCAATTTCAATCCCCTTCACCCGGTAAAACCATACCGGCAGACTCCCCATCTCAAATCCTTCCAGAAACCGAAACCCCTCCACATTCTGCGTCCGATTCACAAACTCCTGTGAAAACAGCTCCGTTTCCTCTCCATCCACCTCCAACGTCTCCCAGACATTCGAAATCAGATGCTCCCGCACCGTAGGCGCCTTCAATGCTCCCATTAACAGCGCCTGATCATTCCTCGCCGCATTCCCCATCACCGTCAGCGAACAATAACCTCCCAGTCCGTTTGTCAGCAAAAAACACTTCTTTTCTCCACTCCGGAAATCCATCCACTCCGAAGCATTCAGTCGAATCCTATCCATACCCAAAAACCTCCAAATTTTCACACAATATCTTCCCGAAACTTTTTCTGTTTTTCATAAAATCAAGCACAAAAAACTCCGAAAATATTTTTTTTTCATTCTATCTCCAAAACTTTGCACCAGTCAACAAACTCACGCCGATTCGCCCTCCAGGCGAATCCAGCCCCTCTCCCCGTCCTCCAACACACTCTCCCCTTCCACACACAACAATCTCACGCCGATCTGCCCTCCGGGCAGATCCAGACCACTCCTCCCGTCCTCCAACCCCAGGATCTGGCTCCGGCGTCGTGGCACCTGCCGCGCAGACAGGCGCATTGGCATCGGCGGCATGCGGATGATGCACACGTGGGAGGCGGTGGATTGAGGATGACGGACGGCCATCCAGGCCGGAAGTCAAGAGGCTCTGAGACGGGAAATCATCAGATTTCCTGTCGAATAGCCTCGGTTCCTCAATCCACCGCCTCCCACACGTCATCATCCGCCCGCCGATGCCACCGCGCCCGTCTGTGCGGCAGGTGCCACGGCGCCGGAGCCAGATCCGTCCCTCCCCCCCACACACAAATAGAGCAGCCGACCCCTCATCGGCTGCTCCACAAATCATCCTTTGACGGCTCCTGAAAGCCCATCTGTATAATATCTCTGCATTACAACAAACAAAATCGCAATCGGCACCGAAATGCAAACCGCTCCCGCCGCAAAGCAAGTATACCAGCTGTCGATATACTCCTTCTCCAGCATCTTCCACAGACCCAGTGCAACCGTATAATACTTCGCATTCGCCCTGCAGATAACCTTTGCGAAAATAAAGTCCAGCCACGGTCCCAGAAATGCACTCAAAGTCGTGTACACAATAATCGGCTTACTCAGTGGAATTGTCACCTTCGTAAATACCTGGAATCTCGTTGCTCCATCCAGATAAGCCGCCTCATCCAGTGCCTTCGGAACCGTATCAAAAAATCCCTTTGCAAGCAGGAATCCCGCTCCGGAACCGCCCGAGTACACCAGAATCAATGCCACACGGATCATCGATCCCTCCGAAAGGCCAACTGCCTTTAAAATATAGTAGACAGCAACCATCGACATAAATGCCGGGAACAGACCTAAGATCATCGCGATGTTCATGTAAGTCTTACGGATTTTAAACCGCATTCTCGACATGCAGTAAGAAACCGAAAGCACAAATATTGTAGAAATCAGACAACTGAACACCGCAATGATAAATGTGTTCTTAAACATCTGCGGAAAGTCTAACACCTGCGTATCTGTAAACAGACGCACATAATTATGAAGCGTATATCCCTTTGGGGAAAAAACGCTGGTAACATAAGATCCCTTCTGTGTGCTGAAGCTTAAGAGTGCAATCCACAGAACCGGAATCACCCATACAATCGCAAGCAGTGCCAGAACCACATGTACAATCACATCGGAAATCATTCCACGCGCTTTCATGGAGTGTGCTTTTTTTCTCTTGTTATTCATTATTGGAATCCCTCCTCGTTCTTGTAAGAACCAGTATTCCGGTACGTGATCAGTGAAACCACAGCCAGAATGACAAAGGTAAGAATACCGACAACCGCACCAACGTTAAAGTACTGTAAGTCAACCGTCAGCTTGTACAGCCAGGTAACCAGAAGGTCCGTCTTTCCGGCGGTTGCTCCGACCGGAACCGGTGCTCCTGCAGTCAGCAGATAGATAACGTTGAAGTTGTTGATATTACCCGTAAACGTCGTAATCAGATACGGAGTCGTGACAAACAGCATGTACGGCAGCGTAATTTTAAAGAAAATCGTCACAGGGCCTGCGCCGTCCACACGGGCTGCCTCGTAAAGCTCACCCGGAATGTTCTGTAAGATACCGGTAACCTGCATCATGGTAAACGGAATACCAACCCAGAGGTTGATAATAACAACCGTCGCTCTCGCCCAGGTCGCATTTGTCAGGAACGGAAGCGGACTGCTGATCAGCCCGGCCTGAATCAAAAGATTGTTGACCAGGCCGTTGTCCTTTAACATCGTACGCATCAGAAGAAGAGAAACGAACTGCGGAATTGCAGCGGAGAGCATAAAGCAGAATCTCCAGAATCCCTTGATGCGGGTCGTTTTACGGTTGATGACAATCGCAAGAATCATACCAAAAATATAGTTCAGGAAGGTAGCGAGCACAGCCCAGATCAGTGTCCATCCAAGAACAGACCAGAATGTCTTGCCGATCGAGTTGCCCATGCCAAGAACCGTACTGAAATTTTTCAGTCCAACCCAGTGAAAATCGTCAGATGGTCGCCGACTTTACTGTAGCTGGTGAAAGCCATACAGATCATAAAGACCAGTGGAAGGATTGTGAAAATCACAATACCGAGAATCGGAAGTGTCAGCAGGGTCCAGTGCAGTCTTTTGTCAACGAGTGCTTCCAGATCCTCTTTGATGGTGTTGATATGTTTCCCTTCCTTTGCGCGACACTCTACCTCATAAGCACTCTTCATATTGACACGCCAGATCATAAAGAAGAGAACCGTAATAAAAATCGTTGCTACTCCGTAGAGCAGGAACAGAATTGTCATATCGCCGCCGGTATATTCATAAATACCCTTGGCCTCGTTCCACACCTCTTCCTGCGCACGGCCGCCCAGGGTGATGAGATGATAGAGATTGTTGATACCGCCTTCGATCATAAACAGGAGATACGCAATTTCTACTGCCAGAAATAAAATACCCTTTACGATCTGTTTGTGAGCCAGATTTCCCAGTCCCATGACAAACATGGAAAGTTTCGTGACCGCATCGCCCTTTGTGATGGCTTTTGTCACCGGATAGGGAGTCTCAAACTCTTTGGCGCGTTTTTTCAATGATGCCATAATCTATCCTTTCCGAAAGACAGGCATTGTCAATCCTGGTGTCTGACAATGCCTGTGGTTTCAATCCTGTTGATTTCCGAACACTTCAGTGCCTGTCTTGCTTACTCGACTGCAGAAGTATTCATGCTTGTGTTCAGTTTCTCTGTCATTTCTGCAGCGTTATCATGGGTAACTTCACCGTTGACCAGAGATTTACCAAAATTCTCTGCCGGAGTCCAGTAGTTGCTCATATTCTTAACGAACGGCTGGATGATAGAAGTATTGTTGAAGGTATCGTTCTGAGCAGTTACCAGTGCATCGTCTGTGATCTGGGAAAGCAGCTCTTCGTTACACGGAACTACGTTTCTCATTTCATAGTGTGCTTTCTGAGCATCTGCGCTTCCGAGATATCTTGCAAGAGCAACTGCAACCTGCGGATATTCACAGTTCGGATTCACACCGATTGCTTTAGAGCCGGAGAAGGATTTCATCTGTTTCTCCTCGCCGTTGATGGTGATGGTCGGAAGCTGTACAACACCGTAATTATCACCGAGTGCCTCTTTAACTGCGGATGCATCCCAGGAACCGGAGAACATTGCTTTTACAGAACCGTCACGCAGACCGGAAAGACCGGATCCGTCTGCATCAGATACGAAGTTCGGATTGTTTACCAGGTCAACCAGGTAATCGGTTACTGCTTTTGCTTTGTCGCCTTCGAAGTCAACGCCTGCTGCCTCGTCTGTTCCGTCCTCACCGAACAGCGTACAGCCGTTTGCTACGTAGAAGGAAGCAATGTACCAGGAGTTTGTAATCGGGAAGGAAATCTTGTCTTTTGCAATCATGGTATCCAGGTTTTTCACTTCATCCTCTGTGAATGCGGATTTATCATAATACATAAACCAGGTGTTTGTGGTGAATGGTACACCGTAGATATCGCCGTCAACGGATACAGAATCCACAATTGCCTGAGAGTTGTTCTTTTTTACATCCTCTGCTGTCTGTCCGCCGAGTTTGGAAATTCCGTTTGCAGCGATCAGGGATGTCAGGTTGTCGTTTGCAAACATGTAAACATCTGCTGCACCTTCCACGTCCTGTGTTACGGTATCTTTTGCATCGCTCTCTGCGCATACGCCGTAATCGAAGGTGATGTGCCAGGATGGATGCTCCTCTGCAAACTGATTGCACATGGTCTGCAGCCACTCACCGCTGTCGCTTGCCTGATCCTCTGACGGAGACCATACGGTAAGAGTTGTGGTAATTTCCTCTTCCTCTGCTGCGCCGGAAGCAGATGTGCTTGTGCTTCCTGCCTCAGATGTGCTCTTGGAATCGTTTCCGGAAGCGGCATTCGAAGAACCGCTGTCGCTGTTTCCGCATCCTGCCAGCATGCCAACTGCAAGTGCTGCGGTCATCATAATAGATACTACTTTCTTTTTCATATTGAAAATCCTCCTTGTATGATTTTTCTTTCTGGAACGTCTGCTGTCATATCGCATTTGCTGCTTGGTATCTCTCGTTCTTGTTGATTTTATTATAGCATTCGGCGGATTTTCCTGAAATATCAAGAATCTATGATCTATGTTGGATTTCTACGTTACATTTCTACACCAGTGCATATCCGAAAACTCATTTCCGCAAGCCGCAGGATTCTTTTCCGCAACCCAAAAAGAGACAGCGCACCGTTTTCCCGGTGCGTCCTGCCTCTTCTTCTGTTTTTTATTCTGCTTTTTCTTCTGTCTTCTGTTCTTCCTGTGAATTCAGGCTTTTCCTTTCCTGAATCATCTCCTGAATGATCTCATTTCCGCCTTCCTCCTGCCACTCTTTTACAAATTCGTTAAAAGCAGAAAGCTCAGACTCACCCCGGATAATTTTTAAAAAGGTCTCCGACTCCAGTTCTTTTAAGGTGTAACGATATGCTTCTGTGGTCTTCGTCCGGGTCGGATAAATCGTATTCACTCTTTGAATCTTTTCGTCGCTCAAAAGCGAGCAGGCTTTGATACGGGATAAATACGCGCTCCACTCCTCCGCACTCGCTGTTTTCGGGTTCTCCAGATAGGCGCGGCATACCTTTTCGAACGATCTTTCCAGAATCTCCAGCTCATCCTCCGATTTTTCCCCGTTCAGTGCCGCCTGCAGATTTTCGTAACAGATCGTCAGTGCCTGATTATAGTCGAGATTGATTGCTAAGGGGCGTGCCGTCGGATCGATATTTCCCGTATAATATTGCTGAAATTCTCCCCTTGGATCATCGTAGGAATAACGCATATAATCAAACATCACCGACAGAATCTTCGGCACAATCTCCGGATATTCATACCCTTTTCGCACTACCACATAATTTCCGGTCAGCTTTTCGTTGCAGTACCGCACACTTCCATCCTTCCCGGTCCGAATCAGAAACGGCTGCCAGTCGGCCTCCGGATCCGTCTCATGACAGCGCCAGAGCGGATTGTTCGGTGCCCACCACGGTGCGAAGAAAATGCCGCAGCGTCCCTGGGCAATGAGATCGGCAATGTCATCCTGTGTGCGGATCAAAAAGTCCCGGTCAAGGACGCCCTCCTGGTACCAGTCGGCCAGCATGCCAAGTGCGTCTTTTACATTGGGCTGAACGGAACCATAAACCGGCATTCCTTCCGCATCCGTCAGCCATCTTCCCGGATATGCACCAAATGAGGCAAAAATAAGATTCATGCCGTATTCCGAAGAAATGCCCGTGCCGCCGTACAGAGTTGTGCTGACTGCAAGGCCGATGTTACTCATCTCCTGGTTTGCCGGATTCTCCTCTGCAAACGTCAACGCAATATGTTTCACATCATCGATCGTTTCCGGTACGGAAAGTCCCAGTTTTTCCATCCAGTCCTTCCGCACCCAGAGAAGATTCGGACCGTCCGAAATGTTGGTTTCCGGGAATGCCATCAGCTTTCCGTCAAAGGTACAGCCCTGCAGAATCTCCTCACCGTAGCTTGCATAAATATCCTTGATACGGTCGCTGGCACAATTTGCATAAACCTCTGTAAGATCGGCAAGCTGATCGTTTTTCTGCATGGCATTCATCGTTTTCTGATCCACAACCATGATATCGGCAATGTTTCCTGTTGCAATCATGGTAGAAATGCCAACGTTATAGGTATCACCGTAGTTTTCATAAACATCCTCGTTCTGTACATTAATGATTTCGCGGATCAGGCGTGTATAGGCATTGTCCTCATAGGTTTCTCCCTCCGGGAGATTGGAATTATTCACACCCGTCATTTTTGCCAGCGTGTACGTGATGGTTTCCGGGTAACGTCCGTACGGCGTTGTTTTCGCTTCCGTAAGAGCCGCAGCCTCATTTCCGGCAGCATCGGAAACAGAATCATTCCCTGCTGCGCCACTTTCTCCGCAGCCACCCAGAATCGTTCCCGCTGCCAGCAATACAGCGAGGCCTGCCGCAATTTTTTTTTCGCATCATGCCTGTACCTCCCTTTCCACACCCGGAATCCGTACCGTCACTTTCGTTCCCTTTCCCGGCTCACTCTCAATCGAAAGACCATACGCTTCTCCGTATTCGAGCTGAATCCTGGAATTGACATTCCGCACACCGTAGCCGCTGCTCTTCTCCGTCAGAATGGTCTGTGCTTTTTCCTGTTCCATGCCAACGCCATTATCCGCCACGGAAAGCACCACACAGTCTCCGTCACGCCGTCCGCTGATTGTGATCACGCCTGGCTCACTGCCGCGCCGCCGGTCAATTCCATGTGCAATCGCATTTTCGGCAAGCGGCTGCAGAATCAGGTTCAATGTACGGTAATCCAGAATATCCTCCGCCACATCCATTTTGACCGTAAAACTGTAGTCGTGAAACATTTCCTGAATCTGCAGATACGAACGCACATTGTCGATCTCCTCGCGGATGGACATCGTATTTTTGCCTTTGTTCAGAGAAGTCCGGTAGTACCGCGAAAGCGCCAGCGTAGCCTTGCTGATATCATCCGAACCGATTTCCAATGCTTTCCAGTTGATCAGCGACAACGAATTATACAGAAAATGCGGGTTAATCTGCGCACGGAGCGCCGTCATTTCATACTGCTTCTGGCGGATGCGGCTCTCATAGACTTCCTGAATCAGCTGACGGATACGCGACAGCATCTGATTAAAGCCACGCGTCAGATCACCGATTTCATCTCTTTCCGTAGAAACCATTTCCACTTCCAGGTTTCCTTCCTCTACCTCGGCCATCGTCTTTTTCAGCTTTTCAAGGCGGTGCGCCATATTTCCGGAGAATCTCATAATCACGACCGCAGAGAAAAGGACGCAGCCCGCCCACATCAGAAGAACTATCAGAAGAATCGGCTGCATCGGACTGATGATGCCTTTTTTCGGCAGATAGCACGCGGCATGCCATCCATTCTGCTCAATCTCCTTTTCCAGGAGAATGTAGTTCGCTGTATTCTGCTTCTCTTTTTTTGTATCTTCTGAAAGTCTGAAAATTCCATCTGGTATTTCGCATTCCTGGTCATCTTCTGATTTTCATACAGCACTTCTTTGTCCTCATTGTAGACGAAAACACCGTAATCCTCATTGACTGCAAGCTCCATGGAGCCAAAAATTCTTACTGTAGTCCATGGAAATGTATAAAAAACCGCCTTTTCCGTCATCAATCAGCGGCATAGACCGCACCATCGTCACCGTTCCCTGATCCATATCGGCATACCAGTGAACGTCATTGTCCGCCGGTGCTGTCCATTCATCATTTTCAATTTCCTGCGCCGGACGCAGATACGTGCCGTGCGGAATGACGAAATCACGCACATAGACCGTAGATTGTCGGATTTCCGGGTAAAAATAACTTAAGGAATCCATCATCGGATCAAACTCTTTCACCATGCGCTCGTATGCTTCGAAGCTGTTTTTGTCTTCTGCCTTTATAATCTGAACAATCGTCTGGTCGAATGCCAGATAGTCCGACATACTCTGGTGCAGCGCAAGCTCCGTATTCACATCGTCCACTGCCTGATCAAAGGTGGTCTGCAGATTTTTGATCTCACGCTCGACAAGTACACGGCGCATCTGGGTGTAAAACAGTGTGAACATCAGGCACATTGGGAAAAGTCCTGTGAGAACGTAAGCCACGATAAGTTTCCGGTGTACCTTCATATCTGAAAATGCTTTTTTTATTCTGCCGGCAAATGATGTCATCTTACTCCCCCTGATCCCGGTATTTCTGCGGGCTGATTCCAAAATATTCGCGGAAGCTCTGACAGAAATAGGACACATTCACAAAACCGCATTTTTCGCAGATTATACCGATTTTCTCATTCGTATTTTCAAGCATCTCCCGCGCACGCTCCATGCGGAAACCTTTTAAGTAGCGGCTCAGGTTTTCTCCTGTATTTTTCTTGAAAATGCTGCTCAGATAATTCGGTGTCATGCCAACCTCGCGCGCAAGCTGGTCAACACCCATGCCACTGTCAGAATAGTTCTCACAGATATACTGTTTAATCTGCTCGACTTCTCTGCGTTTCGCAACACCGCCGTCTGCGCGGAAGACCGTTTCGAGCCGGTCAATACCCATACGGACCGCTTGAATCACACCGGTCATGTTGCTGCTGTGATACAGGGCGTCGATCTCACGGTCCAGCTCCCGCTCATCTTTTCTCTCGAGATTGTCGTAAATCTCTTTCAATAAGTTGGAAAACATAAATTTGATGTAAATCTGAGAAAAAATCGTCTGGTGCTCATACTTTTCGCAGAACTGGTCAAAGTGTTCACGCAGGCTCTCCAGATCCTTCATGCGAATGTCCTGCTGGATCTGGCGGATCAGGATTTCAGCATCAATCTGCACCAGCACCTCGGACTGCTCCTCCTGAAAAGGAAGAAAAACATGGTTTCCCGTGTGATAAAAGCGCCGCTCCATGAGCTGCTCCGTCTGTGCAAATGCATCGTAAAGCTCACCGTCCGGCGTGATCTCGCCCGACACGGCCAGAAAGCATTCCTGGTCCCACATTTCACGAATATAATGGTACAGCTTCCGTCCGAACGCTTCCCAGCCGCCATCCGGCTCCTCGCTAAAAAACAGGATGGACTGCTGTGGGTTCAGGTTCAGATAGTGAAACGGCATCTGCAAATCGCTCTGCATCTTTTCAATCTGTTCGCTGTTTACCTGTTCAAAATAGTTGTTGGCACACTCCAGCAGTACCATACGGCAAAAATCCCGGACAAAGCTCATATCGAGAAGCGTCTGTGTTTTCTCCTGCATTGCGCTGCGGCTCTGACCATTGACCATCAGATACAGCAGATGCTCCCGCAGAAACTCCATACTTTCGTCCTTCCGTTTTTCCTCACGCTCACTCTTTGCAAGCTTTTCCGTGATTTCACCAACCACCTTTTCAAATTCTTCCGGGTTGACCGGTTTTAAAATATAGGCGGAAACACCGTAGGAAATTGCCTTTTTTGCGTAGGAAAACTCATCATACCCGCTGAAAATCACCGTTTCCGTCCCCGGATACGCCTCATGAATCCGGGAAAGAAGCTCAATTCCATCCATGAACGGCATATTGATGTCGGTCAGCAGTACGTCAATTTTCTCTTTTTCAAACACCTCCAGCGCTTCCTCTCCATTGGAGGCCTCCAGAATATTCTCCCGGATATTCATCCGCGAAAGCAGCATCCGAATGCCCTTTCGCTCTATCATTTCATCATCTACAATCAGATATGTGTACATGCATCGATCCTCTTTCTAAGCAGCCTGCCTAAAGCGGCGCATACTGGTTTTATTATACCATTCCCGCGGCAGAATTGCATAGCATTTACCGCTCAAAACCGTTACCGGAAACGCAAAACCAGAGCCGGTGAAAACATTCTCATCCGACTCTGGTTTTTCTATTACATGATTTCAGGACACCACTCATCCTGTCCCGAATCAGGCCTTCGTCCTCTCCCTTTTACTTCTGATATTCCTCAATTCTGCAAACATGTTCTTTTGTCTTTTTATTATAATTAATTCCTACCAGAAGCAAGTTTCCCTGATATTCTTCCAGACTTCTGCAATATTCTTTGTCCTTAATCTGCGCAAGCGCACCCTCTGCTGTTTTGTCCCATTTCAGTTCTACAACCAGCGCCGGTTTGTCCTGGTATCTTTTTCTTGGTACGAAAACAAGATCCGCAAACCCTTTTCCCCCAGGCAGTTCACGGTAAACCGTGTAAAAATTCCGTGCTGCATACAGCGCCAGTGAAATCGTATAGCTCAACGCATTTTCATCATTGTACTGAAGCTGTGACGTTTCAAAATGTGCCAGCCGAATTCCCTCTGCTACCTGTGTTTCCTGTTTTTCCCACACAGCCTGCAGAAGATCTGCGGAATTTTTTCAGTGCCTTTGAAATATCTCCCCATTGGGAAACGGTTACCGCACTGGCATATTCTGACTGTACCTCGGCATTCGGAATAAAAACATATTTATTCTGTTCCTCATAACCAAGATATCCAAGATGAATCAGCAGTGTCAGCACATCATCCTCTGTCCGGAAAGTTGTCATATCATTCGTAAAACTGCCCGTGTTCACCGGAATCTTTTTCCCTGCCATCATCTGCAGTACGTCATCCCGCAGGCCGTCAAAATTCAGATCAATATACCACTGTAGTGCTTCAAATGTTTCTGTCTGATTCCAGTAATTGCCGATTTTCCGGAATCGCATGGCATTGACAACCGAACGCGGGCTGTAAACCGAACTTTCTCCCGGGAACGAATAGCCGTCATACCAGTTTTTAATTTCTGCCAGATCCATCTGATACCGGCCGCAGAGTTCTTCTACTTCCTGCTCCGTAAATCCTACATATTCTGCGAGCGGCCCTGGATCAAGCATTGTAAATTCATCAAACATATTCAGTGCAGAATGGGTTCCATATTTTTTGATCGGCAGAATACCCGTCAGATAGGCAAGTGCTACGTAAACCTTATCTTTCAGAAAATCCCGCAGGAAATCAAGATACTCTTCCTGTGCTTTTTATCCTGCTGATATTCCCGGAAAACACAGTCCCATTCATCAATGATAATGACAAACGACTGTTTTGTTGCCGCATAAATATCCTGCAGCGATTCTACCAGATCCGTATCGTCAAAGTAGTCCACGTCCGGATAACTGTTTTTCAGTTCCCGCAGCAGCATTCTTCGAACACGGTCAATCACCTGGCCAATTTCCTTGCTCCGGCTCAGAAATTCCTGCATATTCAAAAAAATCGTAGGATATTGATTTAAGTGCTGTCCAAATACAGCATTTTGAGAAATTTTCAATCCAGAAAAAAGTTCTCTGGAATCGCATTCCTTCCCATAATAAGCCGTCAGCATATCCGCCGTCATAGATTTTCCAAAGCGCCGCGGACGGCTGACACAGACATATCTCTGCACAGTATTAATCACCTGATTGGTATACTCGATCAGCCCTGTTTTATCCACATAAATTTCGGACTGAACCGCTTTTGCAAATTTTTCATTTCCCGGATTCAGATAAACTCCCATATTCCACCTGCGCCTTTCTCTTTCTACCTCTATCATACGATATTCTTGCCTTAAGTTCAATTTAGCATAAGTTGAAAAATTGCCAGAATGTTTTTAACTGAGGCAAAACATTCTGGCTGTTTTTTCTGGGATTGCTATGAGTCAATTAATTAATGAATAAAGAACGCGTCCTCTTCCTCGTCTTCCACAACCGGTGTCATCGGGTTATACTCGGTTTCCACCAATTTTTTTCACCAGCTCGTGATCGAAGTTGCGGCGGATTTCACAGGTTCTGTCGAAAATCATGGTTGCTTCATCCCCTGGGGTGCATGCCGGCCAGTTCGGGAGGGATGGGGTTTCCGGACTTCCGTAGCGGGCAAAGTTGATCCAGGCGGTGGCCATACGCTCCTGCAGACGGTCTGTTTCGCCCGGGACATTGCATACGGCGATGCGGTCGATGTTATGGAATACGAACGGAATCTCGGCACAATGCCATGCGGCTTTTCCGCCATCGATCGGGAATTCATAGGTAAACTGATAGGAATAAGTCGGCGCTTCTGTAAACTCCGATTTCTGACGAATGAATTCGATCGTGTCCGGACGGAAGAACGTATCCACAGACCACAGATCCACAATTGTTTTGTCCGGATATGCTTTTTCAAAAAGAGAAATCAGCTCCGGCGTTGCATCACCATATTTTCTCGTCAGGAACGCAATCTGTTCCTCACGGTTCATCTCATGTTTTCCCGGCACAACCGGTCCAAAATCAAACTCACCGATGTTGGTTCCTGCCAGCACAGGAATCGTTTTAGCGTGATCCGTAAATCCGCACTTGATCGGATTTCCGCGGAACCAGCCATTCTCCATCGGTCCCTGTCCGATATAGCAGCCTTTCGCAGCAACCTCTGCCTCAACTTTATTGTACGCATTTGACAGCTCATAATACGGGATCGTCTCAAGCTTCTCCACCTCGGACTCGTCCAGATTCAGTTCTTTTAACAGAGCCTTCACAATCGCGGTGCCGTCTCCGTCCTCTTTCTGATAAACCTTTGCCTCATAAACACCGCTCTCGATGATACCCTTCTGGAACAGGCCGTCTGCTGCCGGCGTATTCATCAGCGTTGCCACCTTCATACCGCCGCCGGACTGACCGAAAATCGTAACATTCTCCGGGTCTCCGCCGAATGCCGCGATATTGTCATGTACCCACTGCAATGCAGCTACCATATCTGCGTTTCCTGCATTCGCAGAATTTTTGTATTTTCGCCAAACGGCGAAAGATCGAGATAACCGAGGATATTCAGCCGATGGTTCACGGAAACAACAACGACATCACCGAACTCGCTTAAGTGATCCCCCTCATATGCCACATGCTCAATCGCAGAACCGGCGCTGAAGCCGCCGCCGTGGAGCCATACCATGACCGGCTTTTTCGCACCCGGATCAAGACTCTGTGTCCAGACATTCAGGTTCTGGCAATGCTCGTCCTGCGGCCAGTAGCGATGCGGTACCAGCACCTCCATGTTCGGCTCATCCTGCTTTAAAAGCGGGCATACATAGCCGTATGCCAGTGCATTTTTGATTCCTTTCCACGGTTTCACCGGCTGCGGCATCTGGAAACGATCCGCCTCGGCGTAATGGATTCCATGAAAGGCATACGTCGTGTTCAGTCGGAAACCGCGTACCTTTCCTGCTTTTGTCTCTACTACCGGATCTGTTTTACTGCATACAAAATAATCTCCCATATTTCAGTTACCTTCTTTCTATCCTGTTCTGTGACGCGCAGTTTCCAAAAAACCACCGCAAAATCCCCCTGATCTTTCCGTTTTTGCACCGGTCTTTGAAGCATCTGTTGTTTTTGCATTTACGCATCTGCTCCTTATTATACCAGACAATTTTTTCAGAAACAATTCTTTTCACTTTTATTTTCGGCTGTTTATATCAATAAAGTCCGAAAATCGCGTCAAAAACTGATATTTCCATCACAACTTCAAAGTGCTACAATAAAAAAGAAGGTAAAATCAACGTAAAAAAGGGGACTACTATGACGAAAACAGTACAAAAGAGCAAAGCCCGCGATATGACCCAGGGCTCTATCTGGAAACAGCTTCTTCTCTTCTCGCTTCCGCTGATGGCCGGAAATCTCTTCCAGCAGCTTTACAACACCGTTGACAGCATCGTTGTCGGCAACTTTGTCGGCAAGGAAGCACTCGCCGCCGTCGGCTCCGTCGGTCCGATCATCAATTCTCTGATCGGCTTTTTCATGGGACTTTCCACCGGTGCCGGTGTCATTATCTCTCAGTATTATGGCGCAAAGGCGGATGAAAAGGTCAGCCGCACCGTCAGCACGACACTGGTGATGACATTTTTTCTCTCTATTGTCTTTACTATTCTCGGCATCTTCATTACACCGTACATGCTCCGCATGATGAGTACGCCGAACGACGTCATCCGTGAGTCGGCAACGTATCTTAAAATTTACTTTGGCGGTGTTGCCGGTCTGATGTTCTACAACATGGGCTCCGGCGTTCTCCGCGCTGTCGGCGATTCCCGTCATCCGCTGTATTTCCTGATTTTTTCCGCTGTTGTCAATACCGTGCTCGATCTTTTGTTTGTCGTTTCCTTCGGCATGGGAATCGAGGGTGTGGCGCTTGCAACCGTTATTGCACAGTGCCTTTCGGCGGTTCTGACGCTGTATGTGCTGACCACAACAGACGGCCCATACCGCATCTGTTGGAAAAAGCTCTGCATGGACTGGTCTTTGCTGTACCGCATCGTCTGCGTCGGACTGCCGGCAGCGATCCAGCAGATGGTGACTTCCGTTTCCAACGTTTTCGTGCAGTCCTATATCAATGTATTCGGCTCGGATGTTATGGCAGGCTGGAGTGCCTGCATGAAAATCGACCAGTTTATGATGCTGCCGATGATGAGTGTTGGTCTTGCTTCGACCACCTTCACCGGACAGAACGTCGGTGCCAGCTACATTGACCGTGCAAAGAAGGGTGCTACAACCGCATTCCTGCTTGCTGAGCTTGTAACCATTGTGATGATGATTCCTCTGCTGATTTTCGCTCCGCAAATGGTCTATCTGTTTAACCAGGAGGCAGCTGTGATTCGTTACGGAACCCTGTTCCTGTATCTCCTCTCCCCGTTCTACATTCTCTGCTGCGTCAACCAGGTTTATTCTAACGTCCTGCGTGGCGCAGGAGACACCAGAACACCAATGATCGTAATGCTCGGAAGCTTCGTCGTGTTCCGCCAGATTTACCTGTTTGTGATGTCTCATATATTTGATTCCATCATTCCGATTGCACTTGGTTATCCGGCGGGATGGCTGGTATGCAGTGTTCTGATTTATGCCTGCTATCGGAAATTCCGATGGGATAAAGGAATGCGGAAAAACTGAAGGATTCCTTTCCGGACATAAGCAAAAGGGGCTGTCGCACTAAGAAAATGAACGTAGTGCGACAGCCCCTTTTTTCGCATTATTTTTTCAGGAGTGCTGCTGAATGCTCTTTAATCAGAACAACTCTGCAATCGCCGCGATCTTCTCACAGTTTTCCGGCAGCGGACCATTGATTTTCGGTGACTGGCGCGTTGCCACGTAACAGCTTGCGATTCCGGCAGAGGCTGCACCGTGGCAGTCAGCGATGTCGTCATTTCCTGTCATCAGGCATTCTGCCGGATCGAGGTGATACTGCTTCAGCAGCATCTCATAAAACGCCGGATCCGGCTTTTTCACACCGGCATCCGATGAGAGCAGGATTCCGTCAAAGTATTTCGTAAGGCCGAGCAGGGAAATTTCCGGCGCGGTGAAAAGCGCCTGTGCGTTGGACAGCAGAAAAACCTTCTTTCCTGCGTCTTTTAAACGCTGCAGCATTTCCGGCACGCCGGGGAACAGTTTCAGTTCTTCTATCGAAATCGCACGGAACATTTTTCGCCAGATCTGCAATTTCTTTTTTCCGTTACCGAAACAGCTTGATCCTCAAACAGCTGCCGGAACACATCCGCAATGTCGATTTCCGGTACATGGCTGCCGCGGCATTCCATTTTAAGCGCAGCTTCCTGCTCTTTGATTTTTGTCTCATACGCCATCCGGAGTTCTTTCGGCTCATAGGCGGCCCCTTTCATGCCGAAGAACAGGCTCATTTTTTTCCAGAGATACGCTTTCTTTTCATTCGTATGTATATCTACCAGAGTTCCATATAAATCAAAAATATAATTCTGATACATCCTTCATCATCCTTTCTTACGGAAAGTTTTCCACACGACACGTATTCTACCAGACTTTTCTCCACAATTCCATGTCTTTTTTCCAGACTTCCTATCTTTTTTCTCCACCCGGGCTTTCCATCAGACCAGATCGTTGAAACCTGTTTTGTCTTGCTTTCTGTAAGAAAGAATCCTGCCAGGAGGGCTTTTTACTTTATCGGAAAATTCAACGAAGTTTCTGGTAACGCAAAAAATTCCCCTGTACAGATTTTGTCCGCAACAGGGGAATTCATTACATCTCACAGTTTCCTGCGAATTGTAATCTTTGATTTACTTTCTCGCATCCAGCATTTCTTTCACCAGACGAATATACTCCGGTGTCGTTCCGCAGCAGCCGCCGACAATGCCTGCACCCGCGTCTACCAGAATGTTCATATATTTTGCAAACGTCGGCGCATCCATGCTGTAGATTGCCTCACCGGTCGGCGTGATTTTCGGCAGGCCGGCATTCGGTTTTACGATAACCGGTACTCTTGCCACTTTTTTCATGGAATTTACGACTGCCTCAAGCTGATCCGGTCCGACCGAGCAGTTCAGTCCTACGGCGGATGCTCCCATTTCCTGCAGTGTCTCAACTGCTTCCACAGCGTTTCCGCCGAACAGGGCAGAACCGTCTGCTTCCAGCGTCAGAGAACACATAATCGGCAGATCGCAGACAGAAAGTGCAGCATCCATAAAGACACACGTTTCGTCTACGCTCAGCATCGTCTCCGCTACCAGAAGATCAACGCCCGCATTTGCTACCGCTGTTACCTGCTCTGTGTAGGATTCCAGCAGCTCTTCATAAGAGAGATCGCCTTTTGGCTGCAGCATTCTTCCCGGTGTGGAAAAATCTCCCGCGATCAGCGCACCTGTTCCGGCAAGCGCTTTTTTCGAGATGTCCACCAGGCGTGCATTCAGCTCCTCCACCTCGTTTTCTCTTCCATAATCCGCTAATTTCAATCTGTTTGCACCAAAGGTCGGCGCATAGACAATCTGGCTTCCCGCCTCCACGTAAGCCTTCTGTAAATTTGCCAGAATATCAGGTGCTCCAGAACCCAAAGCTCTGTACTGACTCCTTTTGGCATTCCCGCTTTTGTCAGATTTGATCCGGTTGCGCCTCCAATAAAATGACACCTGCTCCGGCAAGCTGTTCAAATTCTTCTCTTGTCATTTTCTTTTCTCCATTCTGCCCGAGTTACCTGCAGCACATGTCCGCGTATACTGACAAATCCCGGCTGTTTTTTTCTGAACCTGCCGCGCTTTTCGCGTCAAATTCATGTTCAGTATAGCATTGTATTGTTTTCCCGACAAGTAGAAAAGAGGTATCCGTTTTGGATACCCCTTCTCCTGTTTCCGTTCACGGATGTTCAGCAAACCCTGACATCCTTAATCATGATGCGCGTCTGAATGATGTGTCTCCGAATGATGTGTCCTGCCCGAGCTGTTCCCTCCACCGGATGTGGTATTTTTCGGTGACCCCGGAGACAAATTTGTTCCCTGATTCACACGGGTTGCTTTCTGTCCATTTTCCACCTGCGAGGATGCCGATACCGTTGAAACACCCGAATCGGAACTGTTTTCCGTTGCAGCATTTTTTCCACACGCAACGAAAGCCAGTACTGCTGTACCGACAAGTACGGAAATTACTGCCTTCTTCATTTCTCCACCTTCTTTCCTGGTACATCGTTTTCGCCTGAACATTAGAGCGTGTCTGAAAAATTATTTCCGCAATTTGCGAGATACACTCTGGTTGTAATTTCATTTTAAATGAACTTCTTACTATTGTCAATTTACTCTACAAATTCCCTATTATTTTCTTTTTTTTATTCAAAAATATTTTCAGACACAAACAGCAGCCGGATCCCTCTCCCGGATCCGGCTGCCGTTTGTCCTGTATCGTATGCTTTTATTCTGCAGTGCTTGAAGACGTTGAAGCAGTGCCTGTGCTGCTTGTCGATGTCGTTTCGGTACTGCCTGATGTCGTGCTGTCAGACGTTGTACTGTCGGTTGTGGTTCCATCTGTGGAATCTGTAGAAGCGCTGTCAACTGTCATCGTATACAGATCTGCGTCCGTTACTTCAAGTTTTTTCCAGTTGGATGCGACCTTGATATCGCTCTCCTTTACCCATCCATCCAATGTATCGTTGTACTTATCCGATTTGCGGTTGGAAATGATAGTCTGTCTTCTGGACTCGGTTTTGTCCTCGTCGAATGCTTTATCTACACGGATCACATAATATGCATCGTCGCCTTCGATGACACCGTCATAATACTCGCCATCCTTCAGCTTTGCTGCTTCTTCCGCTACTTTATCTCCAAGAGAACAGGTATCGTCATCGTCTTTCTCCGATCCGGTTCCAAAGGATGTCTCGGAAGAGGTCAGATAAGAAACCTCAGAGGAGGAATCGCTGGCGGAACTGCTCGATGTGCTCGCGCTTGAAGCGTCGGATGCGCTTGTGTCGGAAGCATCGGAAGAAGAGCTGCTCTCATCGGAGCTGTCGGCAGAATCGGTGGAATCTGCGGTATTCTCCGCATTTAACTGATCGTTCAGCTCCTTGCGCAGATCGGTAAACGATGCGGTTGCCGGATCCTCAGACTCTTTTAAGAGATCCAGGAATCTCTGTGCGATTTCTTTCTTTGCCGCTTTTTCCTCGTCCGTCAAATCAATCGTTTTTCCATCGTCATCCTTCTCGGTTCCTGCTGTGGATACCGTGATGTAGCTGATGGAGGTCTGCTTTGCCTCTTCATCGGATACCTCGGTATCTACATCTGCGATGATCGGATCATAAATTCTGGTCTGAATAACATACAGCTCCAGTGCATCCTGGATGTCCTCAACGGTTGCGTGCAGCTTTTTCATCACATCGTCACCGTTCTTATCTGCGAATGCCTGTGCAGCCTCTTTCGCCTGCTGTTTTTCCTCGTCTGTCAGGGAAATTCCGTATTCCTCTGCGTGCTGCCGCATCAGAAGCTCTTTTTCGATCGTATCAAGAGACTGCTCCTTGAACGTTTCCCCGGTAGTCTTTCCATCGTCGCCTTCCTTGTCGTACATCTCAGACGGCATCTGCATTCCGTACATAGAGTACATCTTGGAATAATAATTGTACATGGTTGCCTGCTGATATCTCAGCATGAAATTTGCCTGTCCGAGTGTAATCGACTCGTCATTTACAGTAACTGCCGTTTTTGTTCCGTCCACATTGTCGGAACCGCAGCCGGTCAGTCCCATCGCTGCCATCGAAGCACTCAGCATAACGCAGACTGCTTTTGCTTTTAAATTTTTCATTACTTCCTCCTCATGCAGGACGAAATGTATGCTCAAAAAGAGTTTTTCTTTTTACACATTCGAATTTCCGGTCCTGCATCGATTTTTATAAACGCTTTTTCTATTATACCCTTTTTGCTGATACAGGGCAACTTTTTTCTTCCCTGTTCACGCCTTTTTCACACGATTTTGGGGGTATGCGAGTGTTTCACTCCTGCGTGATCTGCAGCAGATCTTCCACCAGTGCATGGCTCTTCTCCAGCAGATCGATCTTTTCCTTTGAATTTCTCCGCCGCGGCGTGTAGACAAACGCCAGCGACTCCATCTGGAATTTCAGTTCGTCTCGGTATTTCTGCAGCAGCTCCGGAATCCGCGCCACATCGATTTTTGCATGCTGCTGTAAGGTGACTCGTACCGAATCGCCCATCTGTTTCAGCTCCGTCACATACGCACAGTGCGCCAGCGCTTTCAGTTCTGCAACAGCCAGAAGATTCTGTACATTTTTCGGCGGTTCCCCGAAGCGGTCGGTCAGCTCCTCCGTCATGTCCTCATACTCTTCCTTATTTTCAATCGCCGCAATTCGCTTATAGGTGTCAAGCTTCAGAGACTCGTTGCTGATGTAGCTATCCGGAATATAGGCACTGACATTCAGATCAATCGTTGTCTCGAACGCCTCTGCCGGTGCGATGCCCTTCGCCTCCTGGACAGCCTCTGCGAGCATTTTACAGTAGAGATCGTATCCTACCGACTCCATATGGCCTGACTGCTCCGCGCCCAGCAGATTTCCAGCGCCGCGGATCTCAAGATCACGCATCGCAATTTTAAAGCCGCTTCCCATCTCCGTAAATTCACGGATCGCATGGAGACGCTTCTCCGCCACTTCCTTCAACATCTTGTTTCTGCGGTACATCAGAAATGCGTAGGAAGTCCGGTTCGACCGTCCGACGCGGCCGCGGAGCTGATAGAGCTGTGACAGTCCCATCTGGTCGGAATCATGGATAATCATGGTATTGACATTCGAAATATCGAGTCCTGTCTCAATGATCGTTGTTGACACGAGCACATCGATCTCTCCGTTGATAAAGCCGTACATGATCTTTTCCAGCTCACGCTCTTTCATCTGTCCGTGCGCAAAGCCTACATTTGCATCCGGCACGAGCTTCTGAATCGTGTTCGCCATATCCGCAATCGACTGGACACGGTTATAGACATAGTAAACCTGCCCACCCCGCGCCAGCTCACGGTTAATCGCCTCGCGGACCATTTCTTCATTGTATTCACAGACAAAGGTCTGGATCGGCTGACGATCCTGCGGTGCTTCCTCGAGCACACTCATATCGCGGATGCCGATCAGGCTCATGTGCATGGTACGTGGAATCGGCGTCGCCGTCAGTGTCAGAACATCCACATTTTTTTTGTAGCTGCTTGAATTTTTTCTTTATGCGTCACGCCGAACCGCTGCTCCTCATCGACAATCAGAAGGCCAAGATCTTTGAACTTCACATCTTTCGACAGAACGCGGTGTGTTCCGATGACAATGTCCACGAGTCCTTTTTTCAGATCCTCCAGCGTTTTTTCTGCTCGGCCGGTGTGCGGAAACGGCACAGAAGATCAACGCGCACCGGGAAATCCTTCATGCGCTCGACAAATGTATTGTAATGCTGCTGTGCCAGAATGGTGGTCGGAACGAGGTAGACGACCTGTTTGCTCTCCTGCACTGCCTTAAACGCTGCACGGATCGCAACCTCGGTCTTGCCGTATCCGACATCGCCGCAGATCAGGCGGTCCATAATCTTTTTGCTCTCCATATCCGCCTTTGTCGCCTCAATCGCCGCAAGCTGATCGTCCGTTTCCTCAAACGGAAACAGTTCCTCAAATTCCTTCTGCCAGATCGTATCCTTTCCGAACGGATAGCCGGATGACGCCTGCCGCTCGGCATACAGCTTCACGAGATCCTGTGCAATATTTTTTACCGCATGGCGAACCCGTGTTTTCGTTTTATTCCATTCCTGACCGCCGATTTTATTCAGCTTCGGCACCTTTGCAGCTTCGCCGGACGCATACTTCTGCAGCGTATCGAACTGGGTGGCCAGCACATAGAGGTTCGATCCGCCCGCATACTCGATTTTCATGTAGTCACGCGTTACGCGGTCCATCTCAATTTTTTCGATACCGCGGTAAATACCAAGACCGTGGCTCTCATGCACGACATAGTCACCGATCGATAGATCCGCAAAATTCTGGATTTTCTGACCGGAATACTCCGATTTCTTCCGGTTTTTCTTCTTCTCTTTTCCAAAAATATCCGTCTCTGTAATCAGCACAAATTTCTGCATCGGATATTCAAAGCCTCTGCGGGCCGCGCCGTGGATCAGCATGACCTCGCCCGGTTTCAGAACACGCTCCTCATTCTCGCTGTAGAAGGCCGGAATCTCCTCATTCTGCAGGTCCTCTGCCAGATGCTGCGCCCGCGTCCGCGACGGACTCGCCAGTACAATACGGTAACCCGCTTTTTTCCAGGATTTCAGATCTTTTACCAGAAGCGGGAACTGATTGTTATACGAATTGACCGATTTCACCGTCACACTGAATTCGTCACGGATATTCCACTCGCCCTTCTGCGGCTCCATCAGCGATACGGCAACACAGCCGCGGCGGTTTAGTTTTGCCACAAGCTCCGCCGTACTGCACATCAGCTTCGCCTGTCCCGGCAGGAGGTATCCCTTTTCGAGACGGTGGCTCACGCTCTCCTGAAATTCTGCTTCCAGCGCATCGGCACACTCGATGATGCGGTTCGGCTCATCGAGGAAAATGCGGCTGTTCTCCGGCAGATACTCAAGAAACGAGACGGTCTCCGGATAAAAATAGTGAAGATACTGTTCGGCTCCCTGCAGAATTTCGCCTTCTCCGATCTGGTCGCAGATTTCTTCTGCTGCATGGCGGATCCTTGCCGCTTCCTCTGTCATCATTTTGTCGCGGAATTTTGTGCTTTGCGCTTTCGCCTCTTTTTTAATCGCTTTCACACCGCGCGCAATCGTATTCTCTGTTAAAATCAGCTCCGATGCCGGATAGATTATGATTTCCTCGAGGTTTTCAATCGACCGCTGGCTCTCCGCATCGAAGCTTCGGATGGAATCTATCTCATCGCCCCATAGCTCAATCCGGATCGGGTTCTGTTCCGTCAGCGGATAAATATCGAGAATGCCGCCGCGGACGGAAAACTGGCCGGTCGACTCCACCTGAAAGGTACTCTCATAGCCGAGCCGCACCAGCTCTTTTCTTATTTTATCCAGATCGAGTTCGCTGTCATTGCGCAGATGGATGCAATGTTTTTCGAACACGCCAAGAGGCAGAAGAAAGTCCATACATCCCCCTACACTGGTGATGATGGTAACTTCCTTCCGCTCAAGAAGTGCCTGGATCACCTGAAGCCGCTGCCGGATCAGCAGATTTCCGTGAATGTCTGCCTGATAGAAAATCAGGTCCTTCGCCGGATAATACAGCGTCTCCGCATCGTACAGCCGGTAATCCTCATATAATTCTTTTGCTTTTAATTCATTTTCCGCGATCAGAAGCCGCACCGGGGCATCCTCGGAGAGCCTGCGATCATGTGGGCTTTCTGGCTTTCCAGACAGCCCGAGATCACCGTCACACCTGCGGTTCCTTTTTTCAGATCACGGAACAGCTCGTCAAAACGGGCAATTTCTTTGATCGGTTCTAATAACGCTTTCATTTTCCTTACTCTGCCGGGTTTGCAGATTTGCGGTTATACTCGTTCATGGCTGCGTCCACATCCCCGTTCAGCATCTGCTCGATTGCTTTTGCCGCATGCTCGATCGCCAGATTTACAAGGGGACGTTCGTCTTTCGTAAACGGACTTAACACGTAGTCCGCCAGATCCCAGTTTTTCGGTTTCTCACCGACGCCGACCTTCACACGCATAAAATGGTCGGTGCCAAGATTAGCGATGATGTTTTTGATGCCATTGTGGCCGCCCGCGCTTCCTTTTTTGGCGGATACGGATCTGTCCCGGCGCCAGGCTGATATCATCGTAAACCACGATCAGCTCGCTCTCCGGATCCACTTTGTAATAGTTCACCAGCTCCCGCACGGACTCACCGCTCAGGTTCATATATGTCATCGGCTTTGCAACGATAACCTTCTGACCTGCGATCATGCCTTTTCCGAACAGAGCCTTGTGGCCTGTACCGGAGGAAGGGATCTGATATTCATCGATCAGATAATCGATGGTATCAAATCCGACATTGTGCTTCGTCCCTTCGTACTGGCGCGTTGGATTTCCCAGACCTACTATAATATACATAAATTCTCCTGTCATCAGACCATTTTCCGGCGCAGTTTTTGTTCACGTCACGGTCAAAACGGATATTCTCCATCCACTTCGCTACTTGCGCATAACCGAATAGCTGCTTCGCCGCACCGAAAAATGATATATTGTTTTTCCATCTGTCATAAAGAAAGAACACGAACAAAAGAGCAGCCTTTTTCCTGCTCTTTTATTCGCTGAAATGCTTCGGCAATGTTTAGTTAAAGTATACCAGTTCGCTCTCCGGTTTCTTGGCCGGTTTGATTTCTTTTGCATACAGAACCGGGCCTTCGCCATCGTAAACCTTCATATAGCCCCATTTTACCGTTGCAGTCACGTCAACCCAGGAACCCATTACGAGAGATTTGGCGCTTGCGCATTTGCAGACATAGCCGATAAAAGAAGTATCATCTGCACAGCAGGTCATTGCCATACGACCCGGAACAAAGAAATCGGCTCCGACATCCTTGCTCTTTAATACCATACCGCGGAAATGAACAGTCTTGCCCTCGTAACGCTCCGGGTTGTCGCCCATATCGACATACCAGATTCCGTAATCGGCGTCATCAATCTCGATCACATCGGCATCGGTATCAAACGGCATCTGATCCTCAAAAATGTTGTCAATTTCGCCTTCTTCGTTCTCAAACAGAACGTCGCACGCCTGGTTGACTACTTTGATGCTGCGGCGGAAGGATGGAAGCGGATCTTCCGGACGACAGCGGTTGAACATAACCATATCCGCATTTTTTGCCATCTCCATGAAAACAGATTTCATATTCTGCATATAAATCTGGAAGCAGCTTGCATCGACTGTCACAATCTCCTGTACAATGCCCCAGCCGCGCGGCAGCTCCATTTCTTCGAGTTTTTTTTACACTCCAGAGCGGATTGTATTCCAGAATAATACGCTCCGGGCGATATTTACGGTTCAGTTTTTTCAGGTAATCCAGGGTAAACTGCTCTGGTCCTTCTACGATTTCCAGGACGGTGTTGTGTTTGAGCAGTTCTTTTTCGTCGTACTCTACTTCACCTTCTTCGGTTGTGATCAGAAGGGTCGGTCCGTCGATCTGGAAATAGTCCTGTGCTACGGTAAAATTGATAAAAGAGGTTTTTCCACTCTCCAGAAATCCTGTTATGAGATAAATCGGAATTTCTACTTCGTCTTCTTCGTACATTTTGTACCTCCGTTGTCTTTGACGTACTCCCGGAATCTTTCTGCACTTGCTTTTGCGGCTGAGATTCCGGACGTGCCTTTTGCTTTGTCTCTAAATCAAGAAAAAAGCTGCCACATCGGATTTTGTTTCTGATGCGGCAGCTTCACTACAGTTCACAGGTACCCTGCGGACCGTAATTTTCGCAGCTACTTTGTATTTTTACAGTCCGAACAGCTCTGCCAGCTTATCTTCTGCTAATTTGGAACCGATGACACAGATTCTTCCGGTGAATTCCGGTGCTCCGTCACGTACTTCGTACTCTTCCGGAACCATATCGAAATAGATCCACTGTCCATCGGCGCCTGCTACCATACCTTTGGCCCGAAGAACCATACCATAAGCGGTATCCTCGGAAAGTTTCTTTAAGATGCCTTCGATCTGCTCTTTGGTGAAGGTCTTCACAGTCTCCTGACCCCAGCTTGTGAAAACTTCGTCTGCGTGATGATGGTGATGATGATCATGACCGCAGCAGCACTCGTCATCGTGGTGATGATGATGCTCATGGTCGTGATCATGGCCGCAGCAGCACTCGTCATCATGGTCGTGGTGATGATGCTCATGCTCCTCGTCGTGATCGTGGCCGCAGCAGCACTCGCCGTCATGGTCGTGATGATGATGTTCATGTTCGTCCTCATCATGATCGTGATGATGGTGCTCATGCTCCTCATCGTGGTCATGGCCGCAGCAGCACTCGTCGTGGTCATGATGATGGTGATGATGCTCTTCCTCTTCTACCTGCGCAAGGTTGATGATGGCACCTTCCATCGTATCGAGTACTTTCTTACCACCCAGTACTTCAACCGGTGTGGTAATAATGTGTGCTTCCGGATTCAGCTCGCGGAGCATCTTTACTGCTGCCTCTACTTTTGCAGTGTCAGCCTTATCGGTACGGCTCAGGATGATGGTTCCTGCGCTCTTTACCTGATTCTCGAAGAATTCGCCGAAGTTTCTGAGATACATTTTGCATTTCATAACGTCGACTACGGTTGTTGCGGAATTCAGGGCTACGCCTGCTTCTTTTTCTACGCCGTCTACCGCTTTGATGACGTCGGAGAGTTTACCTACGCCGGACGGCTCGATGATGATGCGGTCCGGGTGATATTTGGTGATAACGTCTTTTAATGCTGCGCCGAAGTCTCCCACAAGAGAGCAGCAGATGCAGCCGGAGTTCATTTCACGGATTTCGATACCGGCATCTTTTAAGAAGCCTCCGTCGATTCCAATTTCACCGAATTCGTTCTCGATCAGGACAACCTGCTGGCCTTTCAGCGCGTCTCCGAGGAGTTTTTTGATCAGGGTTGTTTTTCCTGCGCCCAGGAAACCTGAAATAATGTCTATTCTTGTCATTGATTTAACCTCTTTATCTTGTTGATTCCGTTTATAGTTAGCTGCAAAAGGGCCGAAGTTTATCCTCCGCCCCACACTCACGCCTATTATAGCAACCATAGAACAAAAAATCAAGGGGATTTCCCTTGCTTTTTCTGCATTTCACCATTATAATATATTACATGTCTTTTCTACTTTAACGCGTTGAATGGGCAAATCATTTTACCTATGAATGGGGGGACTTTTTTTATGAGTGGAACGAAAGAAAAAAAACTCAATCTGCCACAGTCACTGCTTTTGCTGCTGCTGATCATCGTATCCGTCGCAGTCTGTATCCGCCTGAAAACCGGCGGTCCTATGATCGGCCTGTTTGCAAGCTGGATTTTTATCTATCTGTTTTGTAAAATTTTCGGTATTTCTTACGCCAAAATTGTTGCCGGCGCATACGATGCCATCCGTATGGTCGTCCCGACGCTCTGCCTTCTGATGACCATCGGTGTCATGATCGGCACCTGGCTGCAGAGTGGTACCATTGCCACCATCATTTCCTGGGGCTTAAAAATGATTAACCCGTCCTGGCTGCTGCCTCTGACGCTGCTGTTCTGCTCCATTTTGAGTATTGTAACCGGTACTTCCTATGGTTCCGTCGGAAGCGCAGGTGTTGCCATGATGGCGATCGGAAACGCCATGGGTATCCATCCTGGCATGGTAGCCGGTGCTGTCATCTGCGGTGCCATGTTCGGTGACAAATTAAGTCCTCTTTCCGATACCACAAACCTTGCTCCGGCCGTTGCAGATGCCAAACTTGGCGATCATATCCGCTCGATGCTCTGGACCACCCTTCCAACGTATGTGATTACCTTAATTCTTTTTACTATTCTCGGTTTCCAGCAGACCAGCGGAAGCTATACCGAGGGAAGCATTACCGTTTACATCGATGCTTTAAACGATGAATTCCAGCTCGGATGGATTACCATGATCCCTGCCATCCTGATTATTGTATTGCTCCTCTGCAAAGTAAATGCGATCTCTGCACTTGGTCTTTCCAGCTTCGCTGCCGGATTTGTTTCCTATTTTGTGCAGCACGATACTCTGCAGGGCATCATCCGCACAGCTTACAACGGTTACACAACCACAATCGAAGAACCGGTATTACAATCCATCTTAAACCGCGGCGGCATGGGAAGCATGCTCCAGTACGTAGCCATTATCTGCTTTGCTGTCGGCATGGGCGGCATGCTGGAAAAACTCGGTGTACTGGATCACATTCTTCAAGCGATTGTAAAGAGAATCAACAGCGATGGAAGTATGATCCTTGCAACGATGATTGTCGGTTACGTGACCAGCCTCATCAGCTGCTCCCAGCCGATGGCACACGTTCTGACCGGCCGTCTGATGGCACCTGTCTTTCAAGAGCGCAAGGTTGCACCGGAAATTCTTTCCCGCTGCCTCGAAGACTCCGGAACTATGGCTGGTCCTATGATTCCATGGCATGGCTACGGCGTATACATGGCCGGCACACTTGGTGTTGCATGGTCGGCATTTTTCCCGTACTTATTCCTGCTTTACCTGACCCCGGTTTTCAGTATTTTCTATGGATTTACCGGAATTTCCATTAAGCATCTTCTGGAAACCAAAAACAATGAATCAAAAGAAGAGAAATAAGGCAAAAGCAGAAATCGTAACAGAAAATCATAAACAGAAACAGAAACAAAAAAGAAAAGGAAAAGAGAAAGAATGCAGACAAAACTTGTTCTTCTCGGAACCGGCACACCAAATGCGTGTCCGAATGCCAACGGACCTTCCTCCGCTGTCGTGGTCGGTGACCGTGCTTATCTGGTAGATTTTGGCCCTGGCGTTGTCCGCCAGGCCTCAGCCGCCTATTTTAACGGCGTGGATGCCCTGCGGCCGGATCTTCTGACCGTTGCCTTCTGTACGCACCTTCACACAGACCATACCGCAGGGTACCCGGATCTGATTTTTACTCCGTGGGTGCTGGAGCGCCCGGTTCCATTGAAAGTTTTCGGGCCAAAGGGCTTACAGCACATGACCGATCATATCTTACAGGCCTATGAAACCGACATTGATTTCCGAATTCACGGTTTCGAAAAAGCAAACGAATCCGGCTACCGCGTTGAGGTAACAGAAATTGAATCCGGCATTGTCTACCGGGATGACCTGGTTACGGTGGAGGCTTTTCCGGTCAGCCACGGAACACTGGAATGCTACGGCTATAAATTCACCACACCGGACCGCACAATCGTCATCACCGGCGATACCGCTCCGCTGGATCTCGTGGCAGAAAAATCGAAAGGCTGTGATATCCTGCTGCACGAAGTGGAATACGCCGCCGGAATCTCCTGCCGCGAACCAAAATGGCAGAAATACCACCGGGAAGTGCATACGTTAAGCACGGATCTTGCCGGTGTTGCAAAAAAGGCAAATCCGAAACTGCTCGTTACGTATCACCGGATTTACCATATGAATGTACAGGATAACCACAAAAACCTTGCCGCCGAGATGGCATGGCGCGATGCCGCGATTCTGGATGAAATCCGGGATGCAGGGTATGACGGATATGTCGTGAACGGAAAAGACCTGGATGTATTTTAAAATACGGGGCAGCGTACCAATTCTGGTTTACGAATTGGTACGCTGCCCCGTTCGTTTTGGGATGAGCCCGGAGACGCTTTCTATTTTCATTTACCCGACTGGCAGATTCTACCATACTCTGCGTTATTTCAGAACTGTTTTTTCTTTGACATTAACCTCCTCAGAACGTATAATCATAGTATTACAACTCTGGCAAAACAGCAGGATTTTCTGCTGTTTGTCGTTACAGGAACCTGATCCGCAGACGGCTTGCACAGTCTGCCTTTCGTTTGCGTTCCAGAAAGGATGTTTTATATGGCAGCTACTACTGCGAAACCCGTAAAAAGCGCCGGTAAAATTCCCGGCAGTACCTTGAAAATCATTGCGATGGTCTGTATGCTGATCGACCACACTGCAGCTGTACTTTTCGACCGAATCCTGATTTCCCGTGGTCTTCTGGATGCGGTGAACGCTTCGGACGGAGGCGCATCATTTCTCTCCACAGGAAACACAGCTGTGATTTATTACGCGGACATGATTATGCGTGCCATCGGACGAATCAGTTTTCCAATTTTCTGTTTTCTGTTAATTGAGGGATTTCTACATACACATGATGTGAAAAAGTATGCTCTGAATCTTGGTATTTTCGCACTGGTTTCAGAAGTTCCGTTTGACCTTGCATTTGCGGGAAAACCGTTTTATCTGAATTATCAGAATGTATTTTTCACTCTGTTTATCGGCCTTGTGATGATGATTTTCCTGCAGAAGATTGATGAAAAAAACGCATCAGGACGGTACAAACTGGCGGGGAGCCAACTGGAAAGTTTCCATTGGAAAACTGCTGGTGATCGTAGCGGCATGCACTGTTGCTACACTGCTGAAAACCGATTACAGTGCGATGGGAATTCTGACGATTGTTCTGATGTATAACCTGCGTAACAATAAGATGTATTGTATTGGAATTGGCTGCGCCGTACTTACGCTGCTGAGCCTGAATGAAATCACCTGTTTTCTGGCGATGATCCCGGTGCATTTTTATAACGGAAAACGAGGATTGAATCTGAAGTATCCGTTTTATGCGTTTTATCCGGTGCATCTGCTGGTGCTGTTTGCGATTGCGGCGGTACTGGGGATGGCGGGGGTTGCGGTTGTTTAAAAAACGGACACCCGGAAGTGCACCTGCGCCGCCTGGGACTGTGCCCTGGGGCACAGTCCCAGACGACACAGACGCACTTCCGGGCTGACATTGAGGCGGGCGGTGGGGAGGTCTGGATTTGCTGCGCAAATCGGCGTGAGATTCTACTTAATATACTTCTTAACTTCCAACGGATACCCCCAAAAGCTCTTCGCTGCGAATCACTTCAAAATTCTCCGGTTGAAAATCTTTGCGTAACGTCACAGTGTTCAGGCAATGATATCCCAATCTATGATAGAGTTTTATCGCTCCAAAATTTCGTGCAGCTACCTCAAGATAGACAGATTCAGAATACTTTTTTATCTCGGCTTCGACCAGCGCAATCGCATGACTTCCGTATCCGTTTCCCTGGTATTCCGGAAGTACGAAAAGATCTTCGATCCAGTCAACTTCCGCCCCGCGGCTTCCGAGATGCACAAATCCAATGGGGATCTCTTCTTTTAAGATAAAATAAAACACATGCCCTTTGTCTGTCCAGGCAGCAAGATTCTCCGCGGCCTCTTCGTCGGTTATAACATAATCACCATGAGCCAGCCAAAAGCCTCGAATCAGCTCTTTTGCAAGTTGTGCTTCGTTTTCATATTTCTGTAAAGCTATAATTTCATTCATTTTTTCATCTCCCTTGTTTTTTTAACCGAATCAAGTAAGTCCCAACCCCCTGCTTATTGCTTCGCGCAATGGAAGCAGGTGACTTGCTTGATTCGGTTAAACTATGATATACTCAAATCATCATGATACCAGGCTCAAAAAGCTAATGCAAGCTCGCTTGCAAGAGGATTTTTGAACTCTTGACCTGTCAAAAACATGACGAGGAGTGCAATGATATGAAAAAGCGACAAATTTGATATCCTTTCTGATTTTAATGATGGTACTGGTCGGCTGTAGCAAAGAAACGGTCCATATCGACTTTCCTTTTGAAGTTGGAGATGTTGAAAATATCGAAATGTACCACTATGCGGGAGCACCGGTATCAGCAGAAAAGAAAATAGTCGTTGCAAAAACTGATATAACAGACTTGTATCATATGTTTGAAAACTTATCATTGACAGACAAACAAGTCGAAGAAACCACAGGCGCAGATGTGACCAGTTTTCGATTTAACCTTTCGGATGGGACAAACTACGAACTGGTTTATGTCTGCAATGGAGTCAAGAATGGAAAGCTGAAATCTTCCACGGGCAATTTTGAATACTTCACAAGTTCAGATATCGGCTCATATTGGTCAAATATGGATCTTGAATCAGTTCCAGTGAAAGAAAGTGAATTGCCGAAGTGGCATAACTGATTCAGCCTCGAAGGACTCCCTGTCATACGCGCTGGGGTGTTTTTATATATGATTCATCTCGTTTCCGTTTCTCATAAGTCGCTTCCATCCATTCCAGCACATCCTCTTTGTTCTGCTGAAACGGTTCGCTGTGGCTCAGGAGAAAATACGGCGCACGCACGTTTTTCAGAACTCGGATTTCCGCCAGCAGCCGCTCCGCATTATATACGGTCTGACCGCTTTTCTGCGTCGCATATGCCGCATCCCCGAGAAAGCACCACGTCTCATCCACTTCCAATGCAAGCGATCCTTTGGCATGACTCGATGGAATCGGAAATAAATGTAACCGCACGTCACCGTCCTGAAACCACGTATCTTCTTCTATCACAGTTCCTGTTTTTGTATAACGAAACGTATTTTTCCCCTGGTAAACCGCTTCGCACGAAATCTCCGACAGATTCCCGATATGGTCGGGATGAAAATGGGATAAAATCACCCGAATTTTTTTTCCTGTCTGTTTTGACTTTTTCTGCAAAATTTCCGGAACCGCAGGATGATTTCCCACGTCATATCCCCAGAGAAATGCGTCACCCTCGATGATCACAACATTTGCCGAAAGTGGATGTTCTGTCGGTGTAAGATAAGAAATGTGATTATTGATTGTCCGGATGTGCGGAATCTGTATCGGCTCTTTTCTTTCGTTCTTCATCCAATCAGCACCTCTTTTCCTTCGAACGCAAAACACAATGACCGACAGATTTATGAAATCACTTTCTTTCTCTGTCGGTCATGATATTAATCAAAATTAGTAACTATCTTATTTTAGAAGCTGAACACCGCCACACCATATGCCGGAAGTGAATATGCAATCCGATATGGCTGGCCATCGCATTCGCCGTTTTTGGCGCGGTAGACCATCTGGCGTTTTCGGTCGGACCGCCGTATTTCATATCGGAGCTGTCGAGTATCAGGCGGTACTGTTTTTTGCGCGGTACGCCGCACATGTAGTCCGGTCTCTCGACTGGTGTGAAGTTGCAGACAAACAGCAGATTGTTCTTGCCTGTCGGTGACCAGCGGACGAAGCTGTAAATGCTGCGGTCGCCGTCGTTGGCATTGATCCACTGGAAGCCTTCGTAGCCGCAGTCGTTCGCGTAGAGTGCCGGGTACTTGCGGTACATTTTCAGCAGGTCACTGAAGAAGGTCTGCAGATGCTGATGCCCCTCATCTGCCAGCAGGAACCAGTCGATCTCGCGTTCCTCGCTCCACTCGCGGAGCTGTCCGAAATCCTGTCCCATGAACAGAAGTTTTTTGCCCGGGTGCCCGAACATGAAAGCATAGCCTACCATCAGGTTCTGGAATTTTTCCTCCAGATCGCCCGGCATTTTGTTGATCATCGAGCATTTCAAGTGGACAACCTCATCGTGCGAGAGCACCAGAATGTAGTTCTCGGAAAATGCATAGGTCATGCCGAAGGTCATCTTGTTATGGTTGTATTTGCGGAAGTATGGATCGAGCTTCATGTAATCAAGGAAGTCATGCATCCATCCCATGTTCCATTTGTAGGAGAAATGCAGGCCGCCGTCCTCTACGCTTCCCGTTACCTTCGGCCACGTTGTGGACTCCTCGGCAATCATGATGACACCTTTGTTTCGTCCGCGCACCAGGGTATTCAGGTGTTTGAAGAACTCGACGGCTTCGAGATTTTCATTTCCGCCGTTCTTGTTCGGCACCCACTGGCCCGGCTCTTTTCCGTAGTCGAGATACAGCATCGAAGCAACAGCATCGACACGGAGACCGTCTACGTGGTACTCTTCTCCCAGTAAAGCGCATTTGCCAGCATAAAGTTTTTCACTTCATTTTTGCCGTAATCAAAGATCTTCGTTCCCCACTCCGGGTGCTCGCCCTTTCTCGGGTCGGCGTACTCATACAGCGGCTGGCCATCAAAATCAGCAAGGCCGTGCGCATCTTTCGGGAAGTGTGCCGGTACCCAGTCCAGAATAACACCGATTTTATTTTTATGCAGATAATCAACAAGATATTTAAACTCTTTCGGTGTTCCGTAGCGGGAGGTCGGTGCGTAATAGCCCGTTACCTGATAGCCCCAGGAACCGTCAAACGGATGCTCTGCAATTCCCATCAGCTCTACGTGGGTATAGCCCATTTTTTTTACGTAATCGGCAAGCGAATGTGCGAACTGAACGTAATTGTAAAATCCGTCCGGGTTGGATTCGGACCACGGATGTTTCATCCAGGAGCCCGGGTGCACTTCGTAGATGGAGAGCGCGGATTTCTGAACGTCAAATTTTTTGCGGTTCGTCAGCCATTCGCTGTCACCCCAGCGGTAGCCTTCGATTTCCGCTACTTTTGACGCGGTACCCGGCCGTTTTTCGGATGCAAATGCGTATGGATCTGCTTTGTACAGTTCTCTTCCGTCCGGTGTGCGGATGTAATATTTATACATCATTCCCTCGGTCACGCCCGGAATGAACACTTCATAAACGCCGTCCTCGCCGACTTTCCGCATCACATTGGCATGGGCATCCCAGCCGTTGAATTCGCCGATGACAGATACTTCCGCCGCATGCGGAGCCCATACGGTGAACCAGGCTCCTACTTTGCCGTCCTTTTTTGTCCAGGTGCGCACCCATTTTCCGGAAAATATCGTAATGGGTTGCCTGGCCAAATAAGTACTGATCCAGTTCAGAAAATCTTGGCTGATAGCCCGCCGGTTTTTTTGGCGCTTTTCTGGTTTTCGCTGTTGTTTTTGCCGTTGTTTTCGCAGTTTCCTTCATAGAAAAAATCCCCTTTATGCTTCTTTTTCAATCAGAACACAGCCGCACGGAGGTACTTCAACAAAAAGTTTTCCATTTTCCGGAGAAATGGCTTCTCCGGTTACCGCGTTTTTCCATGTTCCGTCGCAAGATGCAGGAATCCAGACTCCCGCACTCTGGTTTTCATCATTATTTACTGCTGTGATCAGAGCGTCTGTCTCATCCAGGCGTGCAAAGGCATACTGGCGGTTGGTCAGCATGAGTTCGCGGTATCTTCCCGTTCGTGCTGCAGGATGTTTTTTTCTGACGTCTGATAATGTTTTGATCCATGCCGGAAGTTTTTCTGCCGGCGGATTTTTCTCCAGTTCTTCCAGATTCAGCGCCGGACGCAGCGGATCGTCGTTTCCGCCTTCTTTTCTTCCCTCGATGCCGAATTCCGATCCGTAATAGATGGACGGGATGCCCGGCAGGAAGTACAGCAGCGCATAAATTGGAATCATGTTTTCTTTTACGTTCAGCTTGCTGGCCAGACGGTCTACGTCGTGGTTGTCAACGAAGCTGTACAGTTTCTTTCCTTTGTAAATGCCGCCGTTTTCGTCAAATTCGCGGCGGATCGTATGTGCAATTTCGAAGTAGTTATGATCGTTATGTCCCGAATAAAGTCCTTTGTGAAGCTCGTAGTTTGTGACACTGTGCAGCAGATGCTGGCCGTCTCCGATGTAGCGCGCATAGTCGCCGTGGATGACTTCGCCCATCAGCCAGAAGTCCTGTTTTTTAGCGGATGTGCGTGCGCGCATCTGCTCCATGAAGCCGAAATCCAGGCAGTCGGCGCAGTCGAGACGGATGCCGTCGATGTCGAATTCGTCGATCCAGAAGTCGATGACATCAAGGAGATAGTCGCGGACCTGCTGGTTCTGGAGATTCAGGTTGACGAGTTCGAAGCAGTTTCTCCATGCTTCGTAGGAGAATCCGTCGTTATAGCAGGTGTTTCCGCCGAACCAGATTCCTTTGTACCATCCGCAGTACGGGGACTGTTCTCTTTTTTCCTGAATGTCGCGGAAGGCAAAGAATTCGCGGCCGGTGTGGTTGAAGACACCGTCTACGACGACTTTGATGCCGAGTTCGTGGGCTTTTTTTACGTATGCGGCAAAGTCCGCGTTGTCGCCTAAGCGGCGGTCTACCTGTTTGTAATCTTTTGTGTCGTATCCATGTGTGGTTGATTCAAACAAGGGGCCGATATAGATTGCGGTACAACCGAGATCTGCGATGTGCGGAAGCCACTGTTCCAGTGTGGAAAAGCGGTGTACGGTTCCTTCCGATTCATTTTTTCTCGGCGCGCCGGTCAGTCCGATCGGATAGATGTGATAAAATTCTGCCTCTTCATACCATGGTGCCATTTTGTTTGTCCTCCTTGTTTTTGGGTTATGAGTAAATTCCATACATGAACTGGTGTACCAGACGGTAGACTTCTTCGTCCCGGACGACGAGGTTGGAAAGATCGGATTGATCTCCTGCTGTCATCATCAGGTAGTGCATCAGGATTCCGGAGAAGCCTACGGCGAATTGTTCCTGACGGCCGTTCATGTTGCCGAGTTCGGCGCTGGCGTTGTCGAAGACGTCGACGCACAGGTGATAGAACCGGTCAATCATGGGGTATACGGTGCGGAAGCCTTCGCTTTTTCTTCCGGAATAGAACAGTGCCATCATCAGCATATGGAATTTCGGGTCTTCGGAGGCTCCGTTGAAGAAGGCACGCGCGATGCGGTACAGTTTTTCGGGGATGTTTTTCCCGGTTTCGGAGGCTTCGATGAGTTTTTGTTCCATGGGCTGAAAGTGCTCGTTTAGCAGGGCTTCGAGGAGGCCTTGTTTGCTGCCGAAGTAATAGTACAGGGTTGGTTTGGATACTCCGGCGGAGTCTACGATCTGCTGAACACCGACGGCGTCGTACCCGCTTTCGTAGAAGAGGGTCAGAGCTGAGTTCATGATTAGCTGACGATTGTCCATTTTGAATCCTCTTTGTTGCGGAAGGGACGCTCTCTGGAGTTCGCCTGGCCGCGGTGTGTTTGGGTGGTTGTTTGTTACGTGTGAGTTGGCATTTGTTTTGGTTTAAAATGCTTTGTTGATTTTGTATTTAAGAAGTCTGCTTTTGTGTGTGATGGTCGAATTGCGTGAGTTTTTGGCAATTTTGACGAATTTTGTTGGATTTTGCAGGTTTCTTATGTGTGTTTCTGTTATCATTATACCAATCGGTATATAAAAAGTCAATGCGAAATATATAATGGATGAAAATAGATGCATAGAAAAAGAACCGGCGGGGAAATCTTTAGTTTAGTTCTCAGATTTCTCTGTCGGTTCTTTTCTTATTTTCCGATACTGTTTTTATACGAACTGAACCTCACATGACTAAAGTCACGTGCTTCAGACCGCTTTAGGCGGCAGACAAAATATCGGCGGATACGCCTGTTTCTTAGATCTTGCGCGGATACGCGCTTCTTCCATGCCGGATACGGCAGGTCTCCACATAACAGGTAGTCCACGGTATATCTGCCTGTGTTTATGCTGCTTTTCGCAGTTCCATTTCTGAAATTAAGTCTCTCAAATCCGCATAAACACATGAGGTTCTACTCTTTACTGCAGGAACTTTTGCCTCCAGCAAAGACCTTTCCGTTGCCGGTAAGGGTTTTAAAATTTCACGGATAAAATATCTTGCTCCAATATTGTACGATGCAGATAATCCTCCTTCTGCATTTTTTTGCATTTTCTCTTTTTGTTCTCCAATTGCTGTTTTCCTTCAGATGCCGTATAATGGAAACAGCATTTTTCAAATTCAAATTAAGGAGAACATAAACTGATGATACGATTTAATAATGACTACAATCACGGTGCGCACCCGGAGATTCTGGAGGCGCTGGGGGCTATTAATGGGAACAGTTATGGTGGATATGGGGAGGATGAATGGTGTGAGAAGGCTGCGGAGCTGATTCGGGAGAAGATTCGTTGTGCGGATGCGGCGGTTCATTTTTTTCCGGGGGCGACGCAGGCGAATTTTATTGTGACGGCGGCAGCGCTTTCGCCGGTGCAGAGTGTGATTGCGGCGGATACCGGACATATTAACTGCCATGAGGCGGCTTCGATTGAAAATACCGGGCATAAGATTCTGGAGCTGCCGAATACGGATGGTAAAATTTCGGCGGAACAGATTGCAGCGTGTGCGGCGGCTTATTATGAAGGCGGTGAGCCGGAGTATCTGACGGAGCCGAAGATGGTATATCTTTCATTTCCGACTGAGCAGGGAACGCTGTATTCGCTGCAGGAGCTGACGAAGATTCACGAGGTCTGCCGGAAGTATGATATGTATCTGTTTGTGGACGGGGCACGGCTTGGATACGGGCTTGGATCAGAGAAGAATGATGTTTCTCTCGAGGATCTCGCTGCTCTCACAGATGTTTTCTATTTCGGCGGAACGAAATGCGGTGCGCTGTTTGGTGAGGCCGTTGTGCTTACAGCTGACTCGCTGAAAAAGCGGTTCAAAGCCTACATGAAACAGAACGGCGCTGTCCTCGCAAAGGGATGGCTGCTCGGACTGCAGTTCCACTGCCTGCTGGGGCATGATCTTTATTTCACTGCGACACGCCGCGCCGATGAACTTGCCATGAAACTCCGCAAAGCATTTGCGGCGCAGGGGATTCCATTCTGGGTGGAGAGTTTTACGAATCAGCAGTTTGTGATTCTCACCGATGCGCAGAAGGAAACTCTGGAAAAACGCTATATTTTCGAGCCAATGGGGAAATCCGCGGACGGCGGAAATATTGCGCGGTTCTGCACCAGCTGGGCAACGACGGAAGAGGAAGTACAGACACTGATTGATGACCTCAAAGCTTTATAATTTTTGTCCAAAACGACATTCTGCAAACACCGGCGATCTCTAAATCTGCTTTGCAAATTCAAAGAAAAAGCTGTACCGGTGTGCCACGAAAATGTAGATTTTGCCTTGTTTTACTCCGAGAAAGGAATCTTTATGTCTCATAAAATTGGTATTACCGCCTGCTCCAACCCCATGCATCCTTCCTTTTCCGCCGATCTGGCGCGTCTCTGTCAGATTCTGCGGGAGCTGGGCTTCGATCCTGTTTTAAGCCCCTGCCTCTACGACAACGGTTCCGGCTTTTCCGGCACGGGCGCGGAGCGGGCGGATGCGTTTATGAACCTTTACTGTGACCCAGAAATCACGGATATTTTTGATGTTTCCGGCGGCGATATGGCGAATGAAGTTCTGCCGTATCTGGATTTTTCTGTCATCGCCGCCTCCGGCAAGCGCTTCTGGGGATACAGTGATCTCACGACGATTGTCAATGCTGTCACGACTGCGACTGGAAATGAGTCGATGCTGTATCAGGTTCGAAATCTGCTGTACGACCACAGCGCCGAACAGATCACTCTGTTCCAAAACGCTTTTTCCGGGCAGTCTCCCAGCCTCTTCGACCTCCCTTGCACATTTCTGCAGGGCGATCACATGGAAGGTGTGATGATCGGCGGAAATATCCGCTGTTTTCTGAAGCTCGCCGGAACGGATTTTCAGCCGGATTTCCGCGGAAAAATCCTGCTCCTCGAAGCCATGGGCGGCGGCGTTCCGCAGATGGTTACGTTTCTGTCCCAGCTGAAAATGATGCATGCCTTTGAACAGATCAATGGTATTCTCCTCGGAACATTTTCCCAGATGGAACGCGACCAGCTGACGCCGGATATGCCGCAGCTTGTCCGCCAGGCGGCCGGACCGGATCTCCCGATTGCAAGGACTCCGTATATCGGCCACGGCACGGATGCACATGCCGCCGTGATCGGCAAATTTTATCAGATTTCTTCTGACTGATATACATCCGCGTAGCGCACGCCGAACTCCTCTGCGTCTGCATGGCGTTCCATATAGATATCAATGTGGCCGTACGGCGTGCCACGGTCCTCGACCGTGTAAATTTTTCCGCCGATATTCAGCTTCGTTCCAAACGGCAGAACGCCGGTTGCAATGGTCCGGCCCTGCACCGGCATTTTTCCGGATGCGGTCGGGCCGCCCGCCCAGCGGCCACAGCAGACGGCGCAGTTGCAGTAAGCGGTCAGTTTAAAATTGCCGAGATATTTTCCCGAAGCGCTTTCCAACCGATCACCTGCGGTACTGTTTTCTGCACTTGTATTCTGCACATTTTCTGCTCCCGCCTTCTGTTTTCCACCATTCCCGTTTTCTGTTGTCTGGTTATCCACAGAGTTTCCTTCTTTTCTCCCATTATCCACATCTCCCGTTTCTATTTTGCTCTCACGCATTTCCTTCGAAATCACCCGCACAGCAAATTCTGTCGATTTCTCATAGTTAAAATCTGAAATCAGAATCCCCGTCGCCTCGCTTCCAGCGTGGATTACTTTTCCATCACCGAGATAAATCATGACATGGTAAATAAACCCGCTCTCCCGCTGGTAAAACAGCAGATCACCAGGCTTTGCCTCCTGCACCGGAAATGCGTGTTCCAGCTTTCGCCTGCTGGCGTGAGGTTCTCGGAAGGGTATACCCGAAATTAGCAAAAATCTGCTGGGCAAAGCCGGAACAGTCGCAGCCGTTTGTAAGACTCGTCCCGCCCCAGACGTACGGATTTCCCAGGAAATTTTTTCGCGTACTGCAGGACCTCGCCGCGCGCTTCGTCAGAAGAAAGAAGTGTTCTCGTCGTTGCATATGTATAGGTGTACGCCTTATTATTCCATGGCTTCACCCACATTTCCGCCATGGGAAAACTTTCCTCCTGCCAACGGTTTACCTCTTTTTCAGCCTCTTCTCCGCGCAGGAGATACCGCGCGCAGACAAATCCACGGACATCGCCGGATTCCACATAAACCCAGTCAGAATCCGCATCCGCTAAAATATAACAGAGGCTTCCCTTCGGCAGGATTCCGACGATTTTCTGATTTGTGCCTTTTCCTTCGCGGACGTGAAGCCAGGAATTCACATCGGCGATAGCATATGTTTTTCAATCCAGTATGAAACAGCCACGGCATACGGGAAATCGTGACTTTTTCAGCTTCTGCCGCCTGCCACTCACTGTAGCTTTCCCGCGTGCGCTCAGCTTCCTGCTCTGCCGAAAAGACGGGTTCAGCCTCGGCGGCTGGCGGTTCCGCAGACTGTGATAAATCAGAATCCGAAGAGACTTCTGCCGTCTTGTCCCCACCAGTTGCATCATCACTTCCTGCAGATCCGTTTTCTTCCTCCGGCGGTTCCATCTGCTCCCCATCTCCGCCGCCGATTTCTTCCTGCCCCGGCCATGGATCGTTGGAAATATCTTCCCCTTCGCCCGGCCACGGTCCATCCATTTCGCTGTTTCCCGGTGTTTCCGTCATGTCTCCCTGATCTCCCGGTTCTGGATTTTCCGGCTCCTCTGGCTCTGTCTCGCCTGCCTCTCCCGGTTCTGCATTTTCCGGCCCCTCTGGCTCTGTCTCGCCCGTTTTTCCCGGTTCCGTCATTCCTGCATTCTCTCCGCCGTCAGGCTCCTGCGGTTCCGGTTCCTCCGGGACTGTCTCATCTTCTTTTCCCTCGGATCCACTTTCCTCTTCCATCTCATCATTCTGCGTACCTTCCGGTTCTGTCACCTCTTCCGCTTCCGCAGGTGCCTCCTCCGCCGCATCTTCCTCCACGCAAAAAGAAGCAGCCCCAACGGCTGCTTCCCCTGCAATCTCAATTCCAATCTGTCCCGGATCGGCCGTTTCCTCTTCTGCTGCATAAACGGCTGTCGGGTTTCCCAGTGTCACTGCGAGCGCACCGATCATCGCGGCGCGCACCAGCTCGGCGCATTTGTCGCCCATCATTGTTTTATCAACCATTTTCGCTTTCTCCTATTCAATTTGTCCGGCCAGACGGAATTGATCCGAACAAATAAAACAGAAGAAACACCTCTGGTATCGCTTCCTATTCCTCTGCTCGAAACAGTCTGACCGCATTTTTTTCTGTCGTCTCAATGACTTCTTCTTCCGAAATTCCCTTGAGTTCTGCGATCTCCTGCACAACGTACGGCAGATACAGAGATGAATTTCGTTTTCCCCGGTACGGAACCGGTGCCAGATACGGACTGTCTGTTTCCAGCAGAATGCGCTCCATCGGAGCCATCTGAACCACTTCTTTGATCTTCTTTACATTTTTGAACGTCACCACGCCGCCAATGCCAAGATAAAATCCCATTTTCAGGTATTCCTCTGCCATCTCCACAGAGTAGGAAAAACAATGAATGACGCCGCCGATCTCCTCCGATTTTTCTTCTTTCATGACGCGGAGCGTATCGGCCGCCGCCGCCCTGCTGTGAATAATCATCGGAAGTTTTTCTTCCCGAGCAAGCGCAATCTGACGGCGGAACCAGTATTCCTGCTTCTCATGATTCTCCTTGTCCCAGTAATAGTCAAGGCCAATCTCACCGACCGCGACCGCCTTTTCCATGCGGCAGAGTTCCCGCATCCGCGCCATCACGTCCTCGTTCAGATCGCCCACCTCATCCGGGTGAAGGCCGAACGCGCCGTAGATGAACGGATACGCTTCCATCAGTTTTCTTGTATTTTCCAGTGATTCCAGATTTGCCGAGACATTGATGATACGCCCGATCCCGTTTTCCTGCATCGAGGAAAGCAGCTCTGCGCGGTCTTCATCAAATTTCTCATCGTCATAATGTGCATGTGTTTCAAATATCATATCCGAATTTCTCCTTTAAAAAAACGAAACAGAAACGGAAGAAAGCTCTGCATAGCCTTCCCCTGTTTCCGTTTCCACATTTATCTATCCTATCGTTCGTTGTTTTCGTAAAAGTAAAGTGCGCCGCTGCGCCTGTGCTTATTATAACGCATTCATTTTTCCCGCGTCAACCAGGAAACGAAAAAATATGCCGGATTCCGATAAGATCACCGCCGTGCCGCAATCTCGTCCAGCAGGCAGCCAGCCACTTCGTCTTTTCCCATCAGCGGAAGCTCCTTGATGCCGTCCTTCGTGATCAGCGTCACCACATTCGTCGCCACACCGAAGCCGGCGCCCTCCGTCTTCAGATTGTTCGCCGCGATCATGTCGAGATGCTTCTTCTCCAGCTTCGCGCGCGAGTTTTCCACCATATTCTCCGTTTCCATCGAAAATCCGCACACAAACAGACCCGGATGACGGTTCTTTTCCACCCATCCCAGAATATCATCGGTGCGCTCCAGCGGAATACTCATGTCGCCGTCTTGCTTTTTGATCTTCTGATCCGCCACTGTCGCAGGCCGGTAATCGGCAACTGCGGCCGCCTTGATCAGAATGTCTGTCTCCGGCAATGTCTCCCGCACCGCCTCCAGCATGTCCTTCGCCGTCGTCACCGGTCGCATCGCAACGCCTGGAACCGGGGCTAATGAAACCGGGCCGGAAATCAGCGTTACCTGCGCGCCGCGGAGCATCGCCTCCCGCGCAATCGCGTATCCCATGCGGCCGCTGCTATGGTTCGTCAGATACCGCACCGGATCGAGGGATTCCTGCGTCGGGCCTGCAGTCACGGTGACACGCACACCAGCGAGCGTCTTTTCGCGGGCAAGCTCCATCGCGATATAATCGAGCAGCACCTCCGGGTCCGGCAGTTTTCCTTTTCCGACGTCCTTGCACGCCAGCATTCCCACGGTCGGCTCGATGATGCCGAAACCGTATTTTTTCAGCGTCGCCAGATTATCCTGCGTAATCGGATTTTCCAGCATCGCCGTATTCATCGCCGGAGAGACCAGCTTTTTGCACTTCGCTGCGAGCACCACCGTTGTCAGCATATCATCTGCAATGCCGTGTGCCATTTTTGCAATCACATTGGCGGTAGCCGGGGCAATCATAATCAGATCCGCCGCTTTTGCCAGCGAAATATGCGTCACCTCATATTTAAAATCACGCGCAAACGTATCGACCACGCAGCGGTTGTTGGTCAGCGTCTCGAACGTCAGCGGGGTGATGAACTGCGTCGCGTTTTCGGTCATGATGACATGCACGTCTGCTCCGGCTTTCCGAAGACCGCTCGCCACATTTGCCATTTTATAGGCGGCAATTCCGCCTGTCACACCAAGTACAACACATTTTCCGTCAAGATTTTCCATTGTAACTCCGTTCTGCTGCCTCGAAGCAACTTTTTTCCTATGATAGTTTTAAGTATAGCAGACAGAAAAACAGATTACAACCAATCCTGTTTGCCATTGATGCAAAAAGGCTTTATAATAAAAGTACAAAAGAGCTCTACTTTTAAAATAATCGCGAGGTATTTTTATGATTTTAGCCATTGATATCGGGAACACAACCGTTACGCTCGGCGGCGTCCGGATCGCACCGCAGCAAGCGTATTCCCTCGAATTCACAGCCCGGATTGACATCAACCACACCTGGTCTGCCAGCCAGTATGAATCTGCGATCGAGCAGCTTTTTGAAGACAAGAATCTTTCCCCGTCCGACTTTCGGGGCGTCATCATTTCCAGCGTTGTTCCGTCGGTTCTGACGCTTCTGCAGGAATGTGTCCGTAATCTGTTCGGCACAGAACCGCTGCTCGTCACATCCGAAAGTGATCTCGGCATGACATTTTCCATCCCGGAACCGGAAAAAGTAGGCCGCGACCGCCTCGTTGATGCAGCCTGGGCCGCCGCACATTATCCGCTGCCGGTCATCACCGTGGATCTTGGAACAGCGACGACCTTCAATGTCATCCGGGAAAACAGCGTCTTCTGCGGCGGCGCCATCGCACCGGGACTCGATATGGGACTTGGCGCCCTCTCCGAGCGGACCGCCCAGCTCCCGCGGCTCGACCTCCAGATCCCGAAACGCATCATTGGCAGAAACACCGAAGAATGCATTCTCTCCGGCACCATCGTCGGCATGGCCGCGATGCTCGACGGAATGGTCCAGCGCATCGAAGCCGAACTCGGCTCCCCCGCCACCCTCATCCTCACCGGCGGCGCGGCACGCTTCGTCGAACCGCTCGTTTTACATCCTCATATCTATGACCCGAACCTTCTGCTGAAAGGGCTGGCGTTCCTGTGTGAGCGGAATTGTGCAAATTAAAATCGTACTTCCAAATATTCATCAGACTTTTTCATTCTGCATGACGTTAAAAAGCGTGTCTGTTCTCCAGGCACGCTTTTCTCTATTTTTCTATGGAATCGCAACCCTTCTTTGTGTTGCCTCTCCGCTTTTCAGTTTTTCCTGATTCTCCTCTTTCAGTTTTAAAATACACGGGCGAATGCTTTCATCATACGTTTCTGTTGTCTGAAGTACATGACCATTGTATACAATCACATCATCGGAATACAGAAATACAAGCGCCATCTGATTCATCTCATGATCGTAGATCAGAACATACCAGTTATAATCATACAAAATCCTCTCTGTCATGTTGAATACCTGTTTTGGCTTCTGGCAGGAAATTTTTTCTCCGTAAATGGTCGAGAGAATTTCGTCCATCTCCTCCGGATGATCCTCGCGCGTGATCGCAAAGGACATTCCGGCTCCGGTGTCTTCCGGGATATAAAGATAAATCATCTCGGCTTTGTCCGTATCAAAGGTTTCGATTTCCTGCAGCAGTTCCTGATCCGATTTTTCTGAGATGAAATCTGCTGCCGTCAGGAAAACATCTGTCGTACCCCGCTCAGGACCAATGGGATTTTCTTTCTGTGTATACACCGCCGTCATTCTTTTTACCAGACATCCTGCAATCACGCAAAGGATCACTCCAGCTAACACAGTGATTTTTCTCTTTTTCATACGTTTCAAGGAAATCACCTCTCTTCCAAAACAGACATTCCGGGAACCTTCCAAAAGTTGAATTTTCTCTTTTCAGTATATCATGAATTTTTCCGGGACACACTCTTTTCCTTCTCCCTATGCACGGAAAAACTCCCGGCACTGCCGGGAGTTTATGACTTTCTTATTTCATAGTAACTATTCAGAACCCCATCTCGATTCCGCTTGCGCTGCATCTCGATGTTGCTTCTCGCCATATGAAATTCCAGAAAACCGTTCATTCATGCAAGCATGATTCACGATTTTCTTCCATTTCGCATGGCTCTGAATAGTTACATTTCATATTACTTTTTCACCTGCTCATATACCAGTCCCGGATAAGCTTCGAGGCTGACACCGTTTTTTTCAAACATTGGAAATGCTTCTGCGCCGGATGCGCATACGGCGGTTGCCATGCTTGCCTGTTCGGTGTAGTTCTCCCAGTTGTCGGTGGTAAGGCCAGGCTGGTATGCTTCCCAGGCGGTTTCGTATTCGGTGCTCTTATCGGAAGGAATCGCATCTTTCAGGCTCTCGCCGGACCAGACGGCAAGCTGATCTGCTTTTTGTAAGTGTATTCCGGGAGCTGATCGTCGCCCAGCGACTGGTACAGTTCGTAGCGGGTAATGGAGTCTTTGGAACTTCCGTAGGATTTTTCCATTTCTTTTTTCACGGTATCCATATCGGCATCATCCGGGTAGGTGATGTCTACTTCGCACAATACCGGTTTTCCCGTCGCTCCGGTCTGATCGAGGTTGATAAACTGAAACATGACTCTGGAAGTTTTCTCGCCGAAAACAGTGGCTTCTGTATCTACTGCGATCGCGGCTGCACTTTCGGTCTCAGAGAAAATTTCCACCTGATCCCGATCTAAATTCCAGTCGGCAAGCACTTCATCCACTGTTTTTCCCCATCCGGTATCCGGCGGCGTAATTTCCTTGCTGCTCTCTTTCGCTCCCTGACATCCAGTCAGCAACAGAGCGCATATTGCAAAAATACCTGCTAACTTTTTATTCATACACCTGCATCTCCTTTCCGTTTTGTTATTTTTTTCACATACTTTTTTTGTTAGCCCTATACTACCATATATTCTTCTGAAAATCTATGACGTTTGGTGAAAATTTTCTTACATTTTTCTTATGCATTCGATTTAAATCAAAGAAAAAGCAACAACATCCCTTATAGAAATTCTCTACCGCTATTAAAAAACGCTCCCCCAGTATCTATAACGCAAGGGGAGCGTCTATTTTCAATTAGTTCGCTTGTTCTGATAATCGAGTTTTGCTTAAGCTCTCTCCCAGCGGCCTCCCGGGGCTGAAGATATAACACAATAAGCAATATTCAAACTTGAGGTTCCAGCTTTAATATACGAACGACAGGACCGTCCACACTCTAAAGTCGAATATGTAATCATCTGCGTATTATTTGGAGTATAGTGATATGGGGTTCCTCCAGCAGGATTTGAAATTGTTTTTGTAATATCATCATACTGGAATCCCACCTCTGGTGAATATTTGGATGTCTGCATTAAACTACTTGCTTTCATAGAGGTTCCGTAGTTCAGTGTTGTTTCAAACCAATTAATTCGTACCTTTAATGCCTGACGGTCATTTGTCACGGATACTTTCATGGTTGCATAAATGCTGTACTGGCTAAGCTGCCCCGTATTGCTTACAATATCAGTGATTGCTACTCTTTGCTGATGCTCGTCTACAATCAACAAACCCGTTGAAATAATATCCTGCTCGCTGCCATTTTCATCCACTACCTGTGTGATTGACAAATAATCATCCGGCTTTGCATCAATGGCGCGGGTCTTCATCTGTTTTTCCTGATATTGTTCAATTGCAACCTTAATTACGTCACTTTCATTCGTGATGTGATTGTTTAAAACCTCTTCATACACTCTGTTTTTTAATTCTGCATTTGTTTCTGCTTTTACTGTTGTAGCAAATACACTAGTCATCACCAAAGCTAACATACAGAAGCCGATTGCTGTTAACGCATTTTTCAATCTTTCTTGCATAAATAACTCCCTCTCTTTCGATTTGCAAAATTAATCACTGCTATTAATTCTCTTCTGCATTGGACTTTTCTCCTTCCTTCATTTTGCCTGTTAGCCTAGGCTCATTTAAAGCCTGGATTCAGTTTTTCACATTTCTTTACTTAAAAGCCCAAAAAG